>Ga0210040_10000052_pt1 | contig 273262 bp, 253 predicted proteins | sample CryGeyCG12114_NA_FD_185462 | JGI IMG/M metagenome (GOLD analysis project Ga0210040, IMG submission 185462) | Groundwater microbial communities from aquifer - Crystal Geyser CG19_WC_8/21/14_NA (SPAdes) (version 2) | ecosystem: Environmental > Aquatic > Deep subsurface > Groundwater | place...
CGGTGTCGATCTGGCAGAAGTCGCAGCGCCGGGTGCACTGGTCACCGCCGATGAGGAAGGTGGCCTCGCGGTCCTCCCAGCACTCGTAGATGTTGGGGCAGCCGGCCTCCTCGCACACCGTGTGCAGGCCCTCCCGCTTCACCAGCGACTTGAGCTCGGTGTACTCCGGGCCGGTCTTGAGCTTCGTCTTGATCCACTCGGGCTTGCGCTCGATGGGCGTCTGGCTGTTGCGGACCTCCAGGCGCAGCATCTTGCGTCCGGCCGGTTCGATCGGGGACGCCGCAGCAGCTGCCGGTCCGGCCGTCGCAGCGGCCTCCTCCATGCCCAGGCTCATGGCGAGAACGGTACTCCCGGCTCTCCCGGACCCGGGACGCGCAGAGGGGGCCCGGCCGATGGCCAGGCCCCCTCCGGGACGTGCGGTGCGGTGGACGGCAGGTCAGCCCGCGGTGTCCTCGTCGGGGCGGGTGCCCCGGCTGGGAGCGGAGTTGCCGGCGCTGCCGGGCGCCTCGGTGAAGCTGTCGGGAGCGGCCGTGGCCACCGGGCTGTCGGGGTCGTTGGTGGTGCCGGTCGCCGTGGTCGGGCGGTCCTGGTTGCTGGGCTCACCCGGACCGGAGGCCGGCTGCGCCTCGAGGGCGCCGATGCCGCCCTCGGCCGGACCGGAGTCCGACGGCGCGCTCATCGCGGTGGAGACGGTCTTCCCCTGGGCCTCGGGGGACTCGGTTCCGCCTGCGGGGGTGCTCGGTGAACTGGGCACGGGGTCCTCTCGGTAGCTGGGCACGGGACCGTCGCCCGAGGGCGCCGGGTTCCACAGGTCGTTCGTGTTCTTCCTGCGCAGGACCACCACGGCGATGCCGGTGACGGCGGCCACGGCGGCCAGGGTGGCCACCACCCACGGCCAGCGACGCGGCTGCTTCTCGATGCCGACGCTGCGCTTGACCGTGGTGACGGTCTTCGCGGTGCGCTTGCCGGCCTCCTTGCGGGCCTCGCCGACGGCCTTCTCCAGCTCCGACCGCCGCTTGGCGGCCTTCTTGGAGAGCTTGTCGGCCTTCTTGCCCAGCTTCTCGGCCTTCTTGCCGGCTGCCGAGTAGTTGGCGTCGGCGGCGGCGCGCAGCGCGGCGAGCCGGACGGCGGCCTCGGCCCGGGCCGTCTCGGCGGCAGCCGCGGCGTCCTTGCGGACCTTGTCGGTCTGCTTGGCCGTGGCGGCGCTGAACGTCGCCGCGGTGGCGGTGAGCTCGGCGCTGCGGGCGTCGATCAGCGCGCGGGCGGAGTCGGCCTGCGCGGTGAGGCTCGCCCGGGCGTTGTCCAGCGCGGGAACCGCGGCGTCGCGGGCAGCGGTCACCTTCGGCGCCGCGTAGGCCGCGGCGGCGGCGCCGGCCGCGCTGAGCTTCGGACCGGCGGCGTCCCGGGCGGCGACGATGCGCGGCGTGGCGGCGGCGATCGCGGTCTCCAGGTTGGCCCGGGCGGTGCTGGCGGCGGCCTCGAGCGCGGGACCGCTCGCCTCACGGGCGGCCTCGATCCGCGGCGTGGCCGCGGCCACCGCGGTCTCCAGGTTGGCGCGGGCCGCCCTGGTCGCGGCCTCCAGGCGCGGGACGACGTCGGCCTCGTAGGTCTTCTGCGCGGCCTCGATCCGCGGGGCCAGGGTCTTCTGGGCGGCGTCCAGCCGGGGCACCAGCACCTCGCGGGCGGCGTCCAGCTGCGGGGTGAGGGCGGCGACGGCCGCTTCCACGCGGGGGGCCACCTCGGCGGCGTACGCCGCGGTCGCGGCCTTGGCCGCTGCATCGACCTGCGGGCGCAGCTGCTCGGCCGCGGCCCGGCGGGCCTCGGTCGCAGCCAGGCCCAGGTGCGCCAGCCCTTCCTGCAACTCGGCCCCGATGACCTCTGTCGGGCTCTTCTTGCGGAACACTCCAGCACCTCCGGGTTGATCGCTTCTCGATCATCCTGCCCGCTGGCGACCCCCGGCACACCCCGAACCGGTGCGGGCACCGTGCCGAGCGGCCGGTGCGCACGGCGCGCCGTCGCCGGCGGCGCTGGCTACGGTCCTCCGGTGCAGCTACGGATCTTCACCGAACCCCAGATGGGCGCCACCTACGACGACCTGCTCGCGGTGGCCCGGCGTACCGAGGAGACCGGCTTCGACGCCTTCTTCCGCTCCGACCACTACCTGACGATGGGCGGCACCGGGCTGCCCGGCCCGACCGACGCCTGGGTCACCCTGGCCGGGCTCGCCCGCGAGACCAGCCGCATCCGGCTCGGCACGCTGATGACCGCCGCCACGTTCCGGCTGCCCGGGCCGCTGGCCATCTCGGTGGCCCAGGTCGACCAGATGAGCGGTGGCCGGGTGGAGCTGGGCATCGGGTCGGGCTGGTTCGCCGAGGAGCACAGCGCCTACGGCATCCCGTTCCCGGAGCTGGGGGAGCGGTTCGACCGCTACGAGGAGCAGCTGGCGGTGATCAGCGGCCTGTGGAGCACGCCGGCGGGGGAGACCTTCGACTTCGCCGGCACGCACTACCAGCTCTCCGGCTCCCCGGCGCTGCCCAAGCCGGTGCAGGCCGGCGGCGTCCCGATCCTGGTCGGGGGCAACGGGAAGGAGCGCACGCCGCGGCTGGCCGCCCGCCACGCCGCCGAGTTCAACGTGCCCTTCGCCTCGGCCGAGGACAACGCCCGGCTCTTCGACGGCGTCCGGGCCGCCTGCACCGAGGCCGGCCGTGACCCGTCGTCCCTGGTGTACAGCTCGGCGCTGGTGCTCTGCGTGGGGCGCGACGACGCCGAGGTCGCCCGCCGGGCCGCCGCCATCGGCCGCGACGTCGACGAGCTCACGGCCAACGGCGTGGCCGGCAGCCCGGCCGAGGCCGTCGACACCCTGGGCCGCTACGCGGAGGCAGGTGCCAGCCGGGTCTACCTGCAGGTGCTCGACCTGGCCGACCTCGACCACCTGGACCTGGTCGCCGCCGAGATCACCCCGCAGCTGGGCTGACCGGCGGATGCCACGACGCCCCGTCCCCCCACCGAGGGGGACGGGGCGCTGTCGTGCCGGGGTGGGTCAGTCCAGCTCGGAGGCCAGCGGCTCCAGGACGGCGCGGGAACCCAGCCAGGTGTTCGCCCGCTGCAGGTCGTCGTCGAAGTCGACCTCGACGGCGGAGAACCGGGAGATGTCCAGCGGTCGGAACCGCACGCCGGAGCGCTGCACGGCCAGCTCCATGCCGCGCTCGAAGTAGTCGGTGAGCCCGCAGGTCGCCAGCTGCTCGATCAGCGCGGCCTTGTCGGCGCTGGAGACGTAGTTGATGCCGACCGCCTCACCGAGCCCGCCGACGACGGTCTTCGACAGCCCGGTGATGAAGCCGTCGTCGTCGAGGGTGTACTTGACCTCCTCGTCGGCCACGGTGGAGGTGTCCACGCAGACGAAGCTCTGGTCGGCCGCCACCAGCGGGGCCGCGTGGTCGAGCACGGCCGGGTCGAACACGACGTCCCCGTTGAGCCAGAGCACCCCGCCGGCCTGCGAGGAGCGCAGCGCCCGCAGCAGGCTCTGCGAGGTGTTGGTCGTGGCGAAGTCGGGGTTGAAGGCGAACAGCAGGTCCGGCTGGGCCCGCATGACGGCCTTGGCCCGGTAGCCGACGACCGCGGTCACCGGTGTCCCGGCGCCGAAGACCGCGCGGACGCCGTCCAGCTGCTGGGACATGATGCTGCGGCCGTCCATCAGCGGGGTGAGCGGCTTGGGCAGCTTGCGGCCCAGCCGGGTGCCCATGCCGGCGGCCAGGATGACGACCTGGGGGGCGGTCTGCACGGCGGCGTAGGGGTGGCCGGCAGCGGCCGGCTGCGACCGCTGATCGCGGCCCCCGGTCAGGATCGGGTCAGCAGTGCGCATGCTCATCTCCTCTTTCCGTCGTGCGTGGGTGCAGCACCCGTCGGCCCGGGAGGGCCGGCCGGGAAGAACAGCTCGAGGACCCGCTCGGTGGCCGAGCCGTCCTCCAGCGAGCAGAAGGTCTCCTGGAACCGGAGGTAGCGCTCGGTCGGCACCCAGGGTGCCCGGCGCAGCTCGGCGAGGGCTGCCAGCAGCTCCTCGGCGGTGGTCAGCAGGGGTGCGGGCGCGATCCCGGCGAGGTCGAAGTAGAAGCCCCGCAGGTCGTCCCGGTAGTGCTCGAGGTCGTAGGTGAAGTTGAGGACGGGCTTGCCCGTGACGGCGAAGTCGAACATCGTCGAGGAGTAGTCGGTCACCAGGACGTCGGCTGCCAGGTACAGCTCGCTGACGTCGGGGTGGCGGGACACGTCCAGCAGCGGGGCCGATCCGTCGACCACGAGCCGGTCGGCGACCATGGCGTGCAGCCGGACGAGCAGCACGTGTCCGGTGCCCATGCCGCGGGCGAGGTCCCCCAGGTCCACCGGGAAGTCGTAGGACGGCCCGTCCTCGCCGAGCACGAGGTCGTCGCGCCACGTGGGGGCGTACAGCACGGCCCGCACGTCGTCGGCGATGCCCAGTGCCGCGCGGACGCGGGCCCGCCGGTGCTCGCGGTCGGGGGCGCTCAGCACGTCGTTCCGCGGGTACCCGGTCTCGTGCACGGGTCCACTGAACCCGAAGGCGCTGCGCAGGTGGGGCGTGCTCACCACATTGGGGGAGAGTAGGTGGTCCCAGCGGGAGATGTCGCCCATCACCAGCTCCAGGCGGCCCTCCGGTGCCCAGACGGCGTCCCGGTGCAACCGCTTGAGCGGGGTGCCGTGCCAGGTCTGGAGGTAGGTCGTGGTGGGCGACTTGTCCCACTCGTGCGACAGCCCGTCGTTGGACACGATGACGTCGGCCGACTCGACGGCCGCCCGGGCGTCCGGTCCCCAGGTCTCCACCGTGTGCACGCCGGCGGGGAAGTCGCCGCGCAGCTCAGGTCGGGCCAGCCACACGGCATCGACGTCCCGGCCGCTGGCGACCAGGGCCTCGTAGAGGGCCCGGGGGTTGTCGGAGTAACGGCCACCGAAGCTGTTGAAGACGACCTTCAACGGCGGCCCTCCACCCGGGAGCGCTGGCCGGGACCGGGGCGTCGGGTGCACCCCGCGGTCGGGTGCTGTCCTCGTCGCTGCCTCATGTCAACTCCTCCTCGGTGGTCGTGCTCGAGTGCTGCCGGGTGCCCGGGGTGCCCGGCTGCGGGCGGCCACGGTGGGCGGGGCAGGACCGCGGTCCGGGTCGGCTCGCGCGCCTGGGTCGGGCGCCGCGGCAGGTCCGGCCGCCGCCGGGGCCGGGCTGCCCACCGAGCGCGCTGCCGGCTGCTGAGCGGCACTGCTGGGGTTCCGGAGGACGCCGGCGTCCTGGTTCCCACGGGGCTGGAGCCGTTCGGACGGGCGTGCTCCCCGCCCGGGCAGCGTGCTCCTCCGACGTCGAGCTCTTGCAGGCTACGGGCTGGCGGGTCCCGCCGTCGACCTGGGGGATCTCGCGTCGCGCTAGGATCCGGGAGTGACCGGCGGACTCCTGCTCGCCCGGCCGTGCTGATCCCCCCGACGTGGACCAGCACGGCGACCCCTCCAGCGTGAGGGGTCTTTTTGTGTCCGCCCCGCGTACCAGGGAGCACCCACGATGACCCAGACCACCGAGCCCACTGCCGACGGGGTGCCCCCGCACCGGTACACCCCGGCGCTGGCCCAGCAGATCGAGCTGGCCTGGCAGGACCGATGGGAGGTGATGGGCACCTTCCACACGCCCAACCCGGTCGGCCCGCTCAGCGAGGGCTTCGACCGCGTGGCCGACCGGCCCAAGGCGTTCGTGATGGACATGTTCCCCTACCCCTCCGGCGCCGGCCTGCACGTCGGGCACCCGCTGGGCTACCTGGGCACCGACGTCACCAGCCGGTTCCTGCGGATGGACGGGCGCAACGTGCTGCACCCGATGGGCTACGACGCCTTCGGGCTGCCGGCCGAGCAGTTCGCCGTGCAGACCGGGCAGCACCCCCGGATCACCACCGAGGCCAACATCGCCGCGATCAGCGCGCAGCTGCGCCGCCTGGGTGTCGACCACGACACCCGCCGCACCTTCGCCACGATCGACCCGGGCTACTACAGGTGGACCCAGTGGATCTTCCGGCAGGTCTTCGAGGCCTGGTTCGACACCGAGACCGATCGGGCCCGCCCGATCGCCGAGCTGGTGACCGAGCTGGACGCCGGTACCCGGCAGCCTGCGCCGGGCACGCTGCCCGAGGGGCGGAGCTGGAACTCCCTCGACGAGGTCGGCCGCCGCCGGGTCGTCGACGCCCACCGGCTGGCCTACCGCAACTCCGCGCCGGTCAACTGGTGCCCGGGGCTGGGCACGGTGCTGTCCAACGAGGAGGTCACCGCCGACGGCCGCTCCGAGCGGGGCAACTTCCCGGTCTTCCGGCGTCCGCTGACCCAGTGGATGATGCAGATCACCGCCTACGCCGAGCGGCTGATCGACGACCTGGACCGGCTGGACTGGTCGGATTCGCTCAAGCAGATGCAGCGCAACTGGATCGGCCGGTCGACCGGCGCCCGGGTGCGGTTCGCCGTCGAGGGCGAGACCGTCGAGGTCTTCACCACCCGGCCCGACACCCTCTTCGGCGCCACCTACCTGGTGCTGGCCCCCGAGCACCCGCTGGTCGAGGCGCTGACCGCCGACGCCTGGCCGGCCGACGCCGATCCGCGCTGGACCGCCGGTGCCGCCACCCCGGCCGAGGCGGTCGCGGCCTACCAGCTGCAGGCCTCCCGCCGGTCGGAGCTGGAGCGGCAGAACGAGGGCCGGGACAAGACCGGCGTCTGGCTGGGCGTCACTGCGGTGAACCCGCTGACCGGGGCGCAGCTGCCGGTGTTCATCGCCGACTACGTGCTCACCGGCTACGGCACCGGCGCGATCATGGCGGTGCCCGGTGAGGACACCCGCGACTGGGAGTTCGCCCAGGTCTTCGGCCTGCCGGTGGTGCGCACCGTGCAGCCGCCGGCCGACTTCGACGGTGGGGCCTACACCGGCACCGGCCCGATGATCAACAGCTCCAACTCCCAGCTGTCGCTGGACGGGCTGGACAAGGCCGCCGCCATCGCCCGGATCACCGGGTGGCTGGTCGCCGGCGGGCACGGCGGGGCGACCACCACCTACAAGCTGCGGGACTGGCTGTTCAGCCGGCAGCGCTACTGGGGCGAGCCGTTCCCGATCGTCTACGACTCCGACGACCTGCCGGTCGCCGTTCCGGACGCGATGCTGCCGGTGCTGCTGCCCGAGGTCGACGACTACTCGCCGAAGACGTTCGCCGACGACGACGCGGACTCCCGGCCCGAGCCGCCGCTGTCCCGCGCCACCGAGTGGACGACGGTCACCCTGGACCTGGGCGACGGCCCGCAGGAGTACCGCCGGGAGACCAACACGATGCCCAACTGGGCCGGGTCGTGCTGGTACTACCTGCGCTACACCGACCCGACGAACGACCAGCAGTTCGTCGACCCGGAGCTCGAGCGGTACTGGATGGGCCCGCGCGAGCCCGGCGACGTGGGCGGGGTCGACCTGTACGTCGGCGGGGTCGAGCACGCCGTCCTGCACCTGCTGTACGCCCGGTTCTGGCACAAGGTGCTGTTCGACCTGGGTCACGTGTCCAGCGAGGAGCCCTTCCGCCGGCTGGTCAACCAGGGCTACATCTCCGCCTACGCCTACACCGACTCCCGCGGCTTCTACGTGCCCGCCGCCGACGTGGTCGAGCGCGAGGGGGAGTGGTTCTACGAGGGCCAGCCGGTCAACCGTGAGTACGGGAAGATCGGCAAGAGCCTGAAGAACATGATCACCCCGGACGAGATGATCGCCGCCTACGGTGCCGACACCTTCCGGGTCTACGAGATGTCGACCGGTCCGCTGGACCAGTCCCGGCCCTGGGAGACCAAGGCCGTCGTCGGGTCCGCGCGGCTGCTGGCCCGCATCTGGCGGGTCGTGGTCGACGAGGAGACCGGGGAGGTCCGCGCCGGGGACGTCGATCCCGACGACGACACCTCCCGCGCGCTGCACCGGGCCATCGAGGCCGTGCGCGACGGGATGACGACGCTGCGGTTCAACATCGCCATCGCCCGGATCACCGAGCTGACCAACCACCTGACCTCGGCGTACCCGCCCGGGAGGGCGGTGCCCCGGTCGGTGGCGGAGGCGCTGGTGCTGCTGGTCGCGCCGCTGGCCCCGCACCTGGCCGAGGAGCTGTGGTCGCGGCTGGGCCACCCCGGTTCGGTGGCCTGGGCGCAGTTCCCGGTCGCCGAGGACCGCTGGCTGGTCGACGACACCGTCGAGGTCGCCGTCCAGGTCAACGGCAAGGTGCGGGCGCAGGTGGCCGTGCCCGCCGACGCGGACGCCGCCACCCTGGAGGCAGCGGCCCGGGCCGACGAGAAGGTCATCGCCCAGCTCGAGGGGAAGACCGTGCGCCGCGTCATCGCCGTCCCCGGCCGGCTGGTCAACTTCGTCGTCGGCTGAGGACCCCTCGCGGCGGGGACGTATGAGGTCCCTGCTGTCGGACGTGGATCAGGTGACCTGATCAAAGGCCGTCCTCCCGCACTGCCGTAGGTGCGGGAGGACGGCCTTTGGTGCAGGAGGACGTCGTTCGTCGTGGGACGGCGTCCGGAGCAGGTGGACGCCGGTCAGGCGGGCACCGTGGCCGTGGTGAGCACCCGGCGCATCGCGACCTCGACCGGCTCGATCGCCTCGGCGACGGTGACGTCCCGGCCGAGCTCGGTGGTCAGCGAGGTCGCCCCGGCGTCGGGGATGCCGCACGGGACCATGTTGCCGAAGGCGGCCATGTCGGGGTCGCAGTTGAGCGCGAAGCCGTGCATGGTCACCCCGCGGGCCACCCGGACGCCGATCGCGGCCACCTTGCGGTCGGGCCCGCGCTCGTCGGCGAGCACCCACACCCCGCTGCGGCCCTCGACCTGCGACGTGGACAGGCCGAAGCCGGCGCAGACCTCCATCAGGGCCAGCTCGAGCCGGCGGACGTGCGCGACGACGTCGACGGGGTCGGCCAGCTGGACGATCGGGTAGCCGACGAGCTGACCGGGGCCGTGCCAGGTGATCTTGCCGCCGCGGTCGACGTCGACGACCGGCGTGCCGTCGAAGGGGCGTTCGTGCGGCTCGGTGCGCTTGCCGGCGGTGTAGACCGGCGGGTGCTCCAGCAGCAGCAGGGTGTCCGGGCCGGTGCCCGCCACCCGGCGCTCGTGCACCTCGCGTTGCTGCGCCCACGCCTGCTCGTAGGGGACCGACCCCGCCCGCACCACCACCAGCTCGCTCATGGCCCAGAGCCTATGCCTGGCCCGGCCCCTGCCGGGGCTGCCCGTCAGGCCAGGCGGCGTGGGCGGATCGGGGTCTCCACGGCGCGGCCGTCGCCCCCGCGCTCGACCCGGTACGCGCTCGCGCCGCGCCGGTCGGACACCGCCTCGACCAGCTCGGTGCCGCGGTAGACCAGCCCCACGCCGTCGTCGGTGGCGTACCCGGCCGGCAGGACCCCCTCGGCGACCAGACGGTGGTAGGCCGGGCGGCGCTGCGCCTCGGAGTCGTGGTGGACGCTGTTGGAGTGCGGCAGCAGGCCCAGCCCGTTCGTCACCGGGCGCAGGTCGGGACCGAAGGAGTCGGTGGTGCCGCCGACGTGCCAGCACAACGACCCGGCCGACACCCCGGACAGCACGACGCCGGCCTGCCAGACCTCCCGGAACACCTCGTCCAGGCCGTGCACCCGCCAGACGGCGAGCAGGTTGGCGACGCTGCCACCGCCCACCCAGACGACGTCCTGCGCCAGCAGGTGCGCGCGCACGTCGGCGACGGTCGGCATGGGGAACAGGCTCAGGTGCGAGGCCCGGACGGTGCTACCGGCGAAGGCGCCGTAGAACGTAGCGACCCGCACCGGGTCGTCACCGGTGGCGGTGCCCAGGTAGGTGATCCGCGGCTGCTCCGGCCGGCCGGCCAGCTCGACCGCCAGGTCGAGCACCGGGCCGGGCGCGGCGTCGTGGGGTCCGCGACGGCGCGGGTGGAACCCCGTGCTGGTGGCCAGGATCGTGGGCGCGGCGGCAGGCACGGAGCGAACCTAGCGGGGCGCGGTCCGGCTCCGTCGGGGGCTGTGGACAACCGCAGCAGGACGTCGGCGATCGGCCCTACGGTCGCCGCATGCCTGCTGAGCCCTCCCCGTCCGCGACCCCGGTCGTGCCCGGTCACGTGCTCGAGGAGCTTCTGGGCCGCGGCGGGTCCGGCCAGGTCTGGCGCGCCCGGCCGCGGTCGGGCGGGCCGCCGGTGGCGGTCAAGGTCCTCGTGCGCGGCGACCCCGAGCGGCAGGAGCGGGAGGCGGCGCTGCTCGCCGAGCTGGACCACCCGCACCTGGTGCGGCTGCACTCCGTCGTCCGGCGCGAGGTGCGCGGTGGGTCGGCCCAGGTGGCGCTGGTGCTCGACCTGCTGGAGGGCGGCAGCCTGGCCGCGCTGCTCGCCCGGCGGGGCCGGTTGCGCCCGGGGGAGGTGGTCACCACGGTCGCCCCGATCGCCGCCGCGCTGGCCCACGCCCACGACCGCGGCGTCGTGCACGGCGACCTCTCACCGGGCAACATCGTCTTCACCGCCGAGGGGCGGCCCGTGCTCACCGACCTGGGCACGGCCCGGCTGGTGGGCGACACCGTGCGCGCGGAGGTGACCCCGCCCTACGTCGACCCGGTGGTCGCCCGCGGCGGTGCGCCCGGCCCGGCCTCCGACGTCTTCGGGGTGGCGGCCGCGGCCTTCCACGCCCTCACCGGTGTCGCGCCGTGGAACGCCGCCGACCCCGGCGGAACGCTCACCGTCGCCGCCACCGGCCAGCTGCCCGACCTCGCCCTGCTCGCCCCGGAGGCGCCGGAGGAGCTGGTCCGGGTGGTGCTGCGCGGGCTGTCGGAGGAGCCGCACGAGCGCGGGTCGGCGGCCGCCTTCGCCCTGGACCTCCGGCACGCCTGCCGGCCGGAACCGGTGCGGTTGCCGGTGGCCGGGGTGCCCGACGCCGAGCTGGCCGTCACCGGCCGCGGGCCCGGCACCGAGCTGACCCACCAGGTGCCCGGGAAGCGGCCCCGGGCGGCGCACGCCGCCGTACCGGAGCGCCGGTCAGCCCGGGCGCGGGCGCGGCTGGCCGCGCGGTCCCGGCCGGACGGGCAGCTCCGGGCGGTGGTCCGCCGGACGGCACCGGGTGCTGCCGCGGTGCTCGCGGTGGCCGGGGCCCTGGTGGGCGCGGCCTGGCTGGGGTCCAGCTGGGGCCGGTCCGGGGAGCCGCTGCCGGCCGCAGTGGCCGGGCCCGTCCCGACCGGAGCCGCGACGACGTCCGGGGCGCCACCGAAGCCGCCCACCGCCGGATCGCCGGGTGTGCCCACCGCAGAGCCGACGGGGCCGGCCGCCGCCCAGCCGTCGGGCACGCTCGTCGCGGAGGCGACCGGGTCGGCCGCCGCTGGGCCGTCGGGCACGCCCACCGCGGAGGCGACCGGGTCGGCCGCCGCTGGGCCGTCGGGCACGCCCACCGCGGCACCGCCGGGGGTTCCCGCCACCGAGCCGTCCCCCGCACCGACGACCGAGCCGGTCGCCCCGCCGCCGGCTCCCACGCCACCCGGTGCACCCACCGCGGCCGACCGGACCGAGGCGCCGACCGACGACGCCGGCTGGTCTGCCGTGGTCGGTGAGCTGTACCGGCGTCGGGCCGCGGCCTTCACCAGCGCCGACCCGGCCGCACTGGGCGCTGTCTACGCCCCGGGCAGCTCCCTGCTCACCCGGGACACCGAGCAGCTCTCCGTGCTGCGCAGCGCGGGGCAGGTGGTGGCAGGCTTCGCCCCGCAGCTGCGGGAGGTGGTCTCGGTGACGGAGGAGTCGCCGGAACGCGTGCAGGTGCTGCTGGTCGACGCGCTCCCGGCCTACCGGACGGGGGTGCCCGTCCCCGGGACAGGTGCTCTCGGCGACGGTGCGCAGCAGGTGCCGGGCCGTGGCGACGCCCGGGTGCAGCTGGTGCTCGCCCGCACCGTGGACGGCTGGCGGATCGCCGAGGGCGGGCTGGTCGCCGGAGGATGACCAGCCGGGCGCGTCTGCCGCGCGGCGTGCTCAGCTCCTGGCGAGCTCCTGGGCGAGCGCCGTCCGCAGGTCGGTGACGGAGAACCGGTACCCGGCGGCCTGCAGCGCTGCGGGCACCGCACGCTGCCCCGCCAGCGCGCCGACCCGGGCGAACTCGCCCAGCACCACCTGCAGGGCGATGCCCGGCACGGTCAGCAGCGCCGGCCGGTGCACCACGTCGGCGAGCGCGGCGGTGAACGCGGCGTTGGTGACCGGCGTGGGCGCGGTCAGGTTCACCGGGCCGGACACCGGGGCGGTGAGCAGGAAGCGGATCGCGTCCACCTGGTCGGCCAGGCTGATCCAGGGCATGTACTGCCGGCCGTTGCCGAGCTTGCCGCCGACCCCGAGCCTGAACAGCGGGGCCAGCCGGCCCAGCAGTCCGCCACGGGCGAGCACCAGCCCGGTGCGCAGGGTGGCCACCCGGATACCGGCGTCCACGGCGGGTGCGGTGGCCGCCTCCCACGCGACGCACACGTCGGCGAGGAAGTCCGAGCCGGCCGGGCCGTCCTCCTCGACGACCCGGTCGCCGGTGTCGCCGTAGAAGCCCACCGCCGAGGCCGACAGCAGGACCCGCGCCCGACCCGGGTCGGCCGAGGCCGCCGCGGCGAACGCCTCGCTCACGGTGGTGGTGGCGTCGACCCGGCTGCAGAGCACCGCCTCCTTGTGCGCCGCGGTCCAGCGGTGGTCGGCCACCCCGACGCCGGCCAGGTTGACGACCGCGTCGACGTCGTCGAGCAGACCCGGGGGGAGCCGGTGGTGCGCAGGCTCCCAGCGGTGCTCGTCGGCGGTCCGCGGCGTGCGGCGCACCAGGCGGAGCACCTCGTGCCCGTCGGCGGCCAGCCGCGGGACCAGTGCTGAACCGATGAGGCCCGAGGACCCGGTCACGGCGATCTTCATCGAGCCCTCCCAGCGGTGGCCACGCACGGACCGGCTCGACGGCCGGGGAGATGCCGCGGGCCTTGGCAGGTGCCGGGGCCCGCGGCCGGCCCCGTCCGCCTCACGCCGAGCCTGCGCGGGGTGAGGCGGACGGGGCCGCGCTCAGGCGAGGCCGAGGTCGCCCTCGAACCGGCCGGCCTCGAGGCGCTCCTTCATGGTGACCAGGAACCGGGCAGCGTCGGCGCCGTCGACGATCCGGTGGTCGTAGCTGAGCGCCAGGTAGACCATCGAGCGCACCGCCACGACCTCGCCGAGGTCGGCGTCCTTCACCACGACCGGGCGCTTCACCACCGCACCGAGGCCGAGGATGGCGACCTGCGGCTGGTTGATGATCGGGGTGTCGAAGAGAGCGCCCCGGCTGCCGGTGTTGGTCAGCGTGAAGGTGCCCCCACCCAGCTCGTCCGGCGTGATCTTGTTGATCCGGGTGCGCTCGGCCAGGTCGGCGATCTTGCGCGCCAGGCCCGGGATGTTGAGGTCGCCCGCACCGTGGATCACCGGCACGAGCAGCCCGCGCTCGGTGTCGACGGCGATGCCGAGGTTCTCGCTGTCGTGGTAGGTGACCGTGCCGGCCTCGAGGTCGACCGAGGAGTTGACGACCGGGTGCTCCTTGAGCGCCTCGATCGCGGCCTTGGCGAAGAACGGCAGGAACGACAGCTTGACGCCCTCGCGGCCGACGAAGTCGTTCTTCACCTGGTCGCGCAGGCGCGCGATCCGGGTGACGTCGACCTCGACCACGGTGGTCAGCTGGGCGCTGACCTGCAGCGACTCCAGCATCCGCTTGGCGATGACCGTGCGCAGCCGGGACAGCTTCTCGGTGCGCCCGCGCAGCGCGGAGCTGGACGTGGCGGCCGGGGAGGGGGTGCGGGTCGCCGCCGGGGCGGCCGCCGGGACCGGGGTCGCCGACGCTGCCTTGGCCTTCTCGGCGGCGGCGAGCACGTCCTGCTTGCGGATCCGGCCACCGACGCCGGTGCCCTCCACCGTGGACAGGTCGACACCCTGCTCGGCGGCCAGGCGGCGCACCAGCGGGGTCACGTAGGCGCCGGCGCCCTCGGGTGCGGGGGCTGCCGCCGGCCGGGAGGCGGGGGCGACGGCCTCGGCCGGGGAAGGCTGGTCGGTGGGGGACTGGGTCGGCATGACGCCGCCGGAGCCGTAGTCGGCGCCGGGCTGGCCGGTGCTGGTGTTGGCCTCGACGGGGGTCGGGGAGACCTCCTGGGGGGCCGGCGCAGGGGCGTCGGTCTTCGGGGCCGACGGCAGCGGCTCATCGGCGGCCGGCGCGGGGGCCGCAGCCGGCGCCGGGGTGGCCGGTGCGCTTCCGGCGGTGCCGATCACGGCCAGCTCGGCGCCGACCTCGACGGTCTCGTCCTCGTTGACGGTGATCGAGAGCAGGGTGCCCGACACCGGTGCCGGGATCTCGGTGTCGACCTTGTCGGTGGACACCTCCAGCAGCGGCTCGTCGGCGGTGACCTCGTCGCCCACGGCCTTGAGCCAGCGGGTGACGGTGCCCTCGGTGACGCTCTCGCCGAGGGCCGGCATGGTCACCGTGGTCCCCTCGCCACCGCTGCCGCCGCCGTCCTGGGCCGGGGCCTCGTCAGCGGGGGCAGCCGGTGCCTCGGCAGCCGGTGCGGGAGCCGCCGGGGCCTCCTCCTGCGCCGGGGCGGCCTCGGCCGGGGCCTCCTCCTGCGCCGGGGCGGCGGGAGCGGCGTCGTCACCGCCGCCGATCACCGCCAGCTCGGCGCCGACCGACACGGTCTCGTCCTCCGCGACGACGATTTTGGTGAGCACGCCGGCGGCGGGGGAGGGGATCTCGGTGTCGACCTTGTCGGTGGACACCTCCAGGAGGGGCTCGTCGACCTCGACGGAGTCACCCTCCTGCTTCAACCAACGGGTGACCGTGCCCTCGGTGACGCTCTCGCCCAGGGCGGGCATGGTGACGGACGTCGGCATCGAAGGCAGGTCTCCTCAGGTCGGGGGGGTGTGGTGCGGGGTGGGTCGGGTCGGGTCGGGCAGGGTCAGCTGTGCGCGTGCAGCGGCTTGCCCGCCAGCACGAGCGCGGCCTCGCCGAGTGCTTCGCTGAGCGTGGGGTGCGGGTGGATCAGCTGGGCGACCTCCTCGGGGAGGGCCTCCCAGTTGTAGATGAGCTGGGCCTCGGCGATCATGTCGCCCACCCGGCTGCCGACCATGTGCACGCCGACCACCGGACCACCGTTGGCGGTGCGGATCAGCTTCACCGCGCCGGCGGTCTTCAGGATGGCGGCGCGCCCGTTGCCGGCGAGGTCGTAGGTGGCGATCTCGAGCTCGCCGTAGCGCTCCTTGGCCTGGGCCTCGGTCAGCCCGACGGAGGCGACCTCGGGCTCGGAGTAGGTGACGCGCGGGACGCCGGCGTAGTCCAGCGGCACGACCGGCAGGCCGGCGAGCCGCTCGGCGACCAGGATGCCCTCGCCGAAGCCGACGTGGGCCAGCTGCAGCGTGGGCACCAGGTCGCCGACGGCGGAGATGGTCGGCACGTTGGTCTGCATGTACTCGTCGACGAGGACGTACCCGCGGTCCATGGCGACGCCGGCCTCCTCGTAGCCCAGGCCCTGGCTGACCGGCCCGCGGCCGACGGCGACCAGCACCAGCTCGGCCTCGAACGCCTTGCCGTTCTCCAGGGAGACCTGCACGCCGTCGGCGGTGGTCTCGACCTTGGACACCCGGCTGCCCAGGGAGAAGTCGATCTTGCGGCGGCGGAAGGCGCGCTCGAGGAGCTTGGAGGAGGACTCGTCCTCCAGCGGCACCAGGTGCGGCAGGCCCTCGACGATGGTCACGTCGACACCGAAGGACTTCCAGGCGCTGGCGAACTCGCAGCCGATGACGCCGCCGCCCAGGATGATCGCCGAGGCGGGCACCCGGTCCAGGGCCAGCGCGTGGTCGCTGGTGATGACCTTCGTGCCGTCGATCTCGATGCCGGGCAGCGAGCGGGCGTAGGAGCCGGTGGCCAGCAGGACGTGCTTGCCCTCGTAGCGGGTGCCGTCGACCTCGACGGCGGTGGGGGAGACCAGCCGGCCCTCGCCGGTCACGATGGTGATGCCGCGGCTCTTGATCAGCCCCTGCAGGCCCTTGAAGTTCTTCGAGATGACGCCGTCCTTGTAGGCGTTCACCCCGTTCATGTCGATGCCCGACAGCGTCGACTTGACGCCGAACTGCTCACCCTCGCGGGCGTTGTCGGCGACCTCGGCGGTGTGCAGCAGCGCCTTGGTCGGGATGCAGCCGCGGTGCAGGCAGGTGCCGCCGACCTTGTCCTTCTCGATCAGCACGACGGACATGCCGAGCTCGGAGGCCCGCAGCGCGGCTGCGTAGCCACCGGAGCCACCACCGAGGATGACCAGGTCAGCGGGGGTGGTGGGTGCGCTCACAAGTGCTCCTCAGTGCTGGGTGACCCGGTGTGGTTCCGGGCACAACGATCGTGCGCCTGCCCATCCTGCCACTCCCGGGAACGAGGCGTCCGGGTGCTCCGTTCTCCAGCTGCGAACGTCGCCGAGCAGCGCGCGACGCCGAGGACGGGAGCAGGGCATGGGACTGGTCGACCGACTGCGCGGGCGCCGCGCGCGACCGGGGGCGGGGCCGGCCCGGCGCGGCACGCTGGACCGCGCGTCGGGGTCCGCCGACGTCCGGCACCTGGAGCAGTTCGTGGCGACCAGGCGCGGTGTCGAGGGCTTCGTGGAGCCCCGCACCGCCGTCACCGAGACGACGATCCTGCTGGTGGCCGCCGACGGGGAGTGGACGCGGCGGCGCATCGACGGGCCGGAGACCGCCCGCCGGCTGTCCCGCGACCTCGCCGTCCCGGTTTACGACGCGCAGGTGACCGGCTACCCGCAGCGCATGCGCGACTGGAACCGCGACCACCCCTGAGAGACCCCGCTGCCCCCACCACTCGCGGCGAGCCCCTGCAGCGGGGCCGTTCAGCAGGTCACTGCTGGGCGATGAGGTCCTCGATCGTGGCCAGCAGGGTGCGCACCGGAACGCCGGTGCCGCCCTTGGGCGTGTAGCCCCAGGGGCTGCCGGTGTTGTACGCCGGGCCGGCCACGTCGATGTGCGCCCACGGCAGGCCCGAGGGCACGAACTCGGCGAGGAAGTGCCCGCCCACGAGCATCCCGCCCATCCGGTCGGGGTTGGCGTTGACCAGGTCGGCCACCGACGAGTCCAGGCCCCGGCGCAGCTCGGCCGGCAGCGGCATCGGCCACATGGGCTCGCCGCTGCGCCGGCTGGCGGCCACGACCGCGTCGCGCAGGTCGTCGCTGCCCATGACGCCGGACGTGCGGGTGCCCAGCGCCACCAGTTGCGCGCCGGTGAGCGTGGAGGTCTCCAGCAGGTGGGCGGGGGAGTCCTCCACCGCGCGGCAGATGGCGTCGGCGAGGACGACCCGGCCCTCGGCGTCGGTGTTGGTGATCTCGGCCTTGGTGCCGTTGCGGAACGTGACGACGTCGGCCGGGCGGTAGGCGGTGCCGCTGGGCATGTTCTCGGCGATCGGGACGGTGGCGGTGACGTCGACCGGCAGGCCGAGCTCGGCGACCAGGCACACGGTGGCGATGACGGCCGCAGCACCGGCCATGTCGCTCTTCATGTCCTCCATGTGCGCGGCCGGCTTGATCGAGATGCCGCCGCTGTCGAACGTGATGCCCTTGCCGACGAGCGCGACGCTGGTCTTCGCCTTCTTGCCCCGGTACTCCAGCCGCAGCAGCCGCGGCGGGCGCGCGGACCCGCCGCCGACGGCCAGGATGCCGCCGTACCCACCTGCGGCCAGCCCCTTCTCGTCGAGGACCTCGACCGACAGGCCGGCCTTCTTGCCCGCGGCGGCGCCGCGGGCGGCCAGCTCGGCCGGGTACAGGTCGTTCGGCGGGGTGTTGACCAGGTCGCGGACCAGCGTCACGGCCTGGACGACGGCGCGCACCCGGGCCAGCGGGCCCTTGGCGGCGCCGGCGTCGGGGACGACCAGCTCGAACGACGACGGTGGGGTGGGCCGGGGGTGCGGCAGCGCGGACTTGTAGGCGGTGAACTCGTAGGCGCCCAGCAGGGAACCCTCACCGACGGCGTGCAGGCGCTCGGCGTCCGGTGCGCCGCCGACGGCGGCCAGCAGGGTGACGACCGCACTGCGGCCGGTCAGCGCCCGGCTCGCCGCGCCGGCGGCCTGGCGGACCGCATCGGGTGACCAGCCCCCACCGGCCTGGGGGGCGCCGAGACCGGCGACGGCCACGACCGGGAACGGGCCCTGGCCGAACGTCGGGAGCTTGGTGACCTCGCCCTCGGCGCCCCGGGCGCCCAGGTCGGTCAGCGCGGCGAGCAGCCGGCCACCGAGCAGCCGGTCGAGCGCATCGGCCCCCGGGGTGCTGAGCAGGCCGTTCGGGCCCTGGCCGATCCCGACGACGACGGCGTCGGCGGAGAGCTTCTCGAGCGGGCGGTCGGTGGCAAAGATCGTCGGCGGCACGGGGACGATCCTAGAAGGACCCCCCTGCCCCCCACCGCTCGCAGGCTCGCGGCGGGTCCTTGCAGGAGGGCCGCACTAGCGTGTCCACCGTGACTGCGATGACCTCCCCCTTGCACGACCGGCACGTCGCCGCCGGCGCGAAGTTCGCCGACTTCGGCGGCTGGTCGATGCCGATCGAGTACACCGGCGGCGGAGTGCTCGCCGAGCACACCGCGGTGCGCGAGGGCGTCGGCCTCTTCGACGTCTCCCACCTGGGGACGGCGACGGTGCGCGGCCCCGGCGCGGCCGAGTTCGTGAACTCCTGCCTGACCAACGACCTGGCCAGGATCGGGCCGGGGCAGGCGCAGTACACGCTGTGCTGCGTGGCCGACGGGCCGCAGGCCGGCGGGGTGGTCGACGACCTGATCGTCTACCTGCACGGTCCGGACGACGTCCTGCTGGTGCCCAACGCCGCCAACGCCGCCGACGTGCTGGCGCGGCTGGCCGCGGCGGCGCCGGCCGGGATCACCGTGACCGACCGGCACACCGACGTCGCCGTCCTCGCCCTGCAGGGCCCGCGGGCGGCGGAGGTGCTGGCCGCGGTGGGCCTGCCCGGTGAGCTGCCCTACATGTCCTTCGCCGGGACGCCGGGCTCGGGCGGTGACGAGGTCATCGTCTGCCGCACCGGCTACACCGGCGAGCACGGCTACGAGCTGCTGGTCGCCGCCGAGCGGGCCGGGCTGCTGTGGGACGCGCTGCTGGCCGCCGGGGCACCCGAGCAGATCCGGCCCTGCGGCCTCGGCGCCCGGGACACCTTGCGCACCGAGATGGGCTACCCGCTGCACGGCCACGAGCTGTCGCTGGACATCACCCCGAACCAGGCCCGTTCGGGCTGGGCGGTCGGCTGGGGGAAGGACGCCTTCTGGGGCCGCGACGCGCTCGTGTCGGAGAAGGCGGCCGGCCCGGCCCGGCAGCTGTGGGGCCTGCAGGCGCCCGGCCGGGGCATCCCGCGCCCGGGTATGGCGGTGCTGTCGGCCGACGGGCAGCAGGTGGGTGAGGTGACCAGCGGGACGTTCTCCCCGACGCTGCGCACCGGGATCGCGCTGGCCCTGCTCGACACCGCCGCCGGGCTGTCCGAGGGCGATGAGGTGGCCGTCGACGTCCGCGGCCGCCCTCAGCCCGTCGTCGTCCGCAGGCCCCCGTTCGTGGAGTCCCGCACGAAGGACCCCGTCCCCCCCACGACTCGCTAGCTCGCCGCGGGCCCCTGGACGGGGCCGGACGGCTCAGGCCTTGGCCTTCGCCTCTTCCCGGTCCTTCTTGGAGGGGACGGCCGGGTCGGCGACCTCGTCGGCCATGGTGGCGTCGCGCTTCCCCATCGGCTCCGGCTCGCCCTGGGTGGTGTCCACGGCGGTCTGGTGCTCGGTCTCGCTGTTGATCTCCGCGCCCAGCAGCACGAGGAACACGGTCAGCTGCAGCCACAGCATCAGCACGATCACCCCGGCGATCGCGCCGTAGGTCTTGCTGTAGGAGCCGAAGTTGTCCACGTAGAAGCTGAACAGCAGGCTGATCAGCGCCCAGACGACGGTGACGAACACCGAGCCGAGGCTGACCCAGCGGAACTTCGGCGCATCCCGGTCCGGGGCGACCCGGTACAGCACGGACAGCGCCCCGGCCATCACGCCGAGCAGCACGACCCAGCGGATCACCTGAGCCAGGACCGTGCCGAGCACGCCCAGCGGCAGCGCGTCGAGCACGACCGGGATGACGGCCACCAGGGTGAAGGTGACCAGGACGAAGACGATCGCACCGAGCGTCAGCGCCAGGGAGATCAGCCGCAGCTTGACGAAGTTGCGGGTCTCCACCTCGTCGTAGGCGATGTTGACCGCCTTGACCAGGTTGCTGACACCCCCCGAGGCGCTCCACAGCGCACCCAGGATGGAGATGATCAGGCTCAGGGTCAGCGCCCCGCCGCTGTTCTGGGTGATGGCGGTGAGCTGATCGGACAGCAGGGCCTGCGCGTCCCGCGGCAGCTGGTCCGACAGCGACTCGATCTGCCGGGTCACCGTCTCCGGTGAGGCGATGAGGCCGTAGAGGGAGATGGCGGCGATCAGCGCCGGGAAGATGGACAGGAAGCCGAAGAAGGCCACGCCGCCGCCGATGATCGGCATGTTGTCCGCGCCGTTCTCCGCCCAGGAGCGCTTGACGATCTGCTTCCACCCCCGCGCGGGGATGTCCGTGGGCTTCTCGGCGTGCACACCCGGCAGCTCGGCCTCGCTGGGTACCTCGGGTTCAGGGCGGGCGGCCTCACGGCGCTCGGTGGCCACGACCGTGGCAGACGTGGAACCGGTGTAGGGCGCCGGATCGGCGGCCCGCTCGGCGCCCACCCGGGCCGCGGCCCGGCGCTGGGCCTTCTCCTGCACGCGCTGACGGATGCGCTCGACGGCGCTGTCCGCCTGTCCGGTGTCCACCATCGTCGGCAGTCCTTCGTCTCGGGAGCTGGGGGAGGGGAAGTGCTCAGTCGCCGGGCCAGGCGCCGGTCAGCTTGGTGAAGCCACGGGCACCGCCCCGGCTGACCAGGGCCTTGACCACAGCGACGATCGCGCCACGGACGGCGGAGGCCAGCAGGATCTCGCGCAGCCGGTACTCGCTCTGCATGGCGGTGGGGGCGTCGTCCTGGCGGGCGACCTTCTTCCACACCACCTGGAACACCGACGCCGCGACCACGCTGGCCAGCAGGCTGCCGACCAGGCCGAGGGGACGGTAGACGATCTTGGCGGTCTTGCTCATCGAGTCCTCCGGACAGTGCTCATCGGGTCCTCCGGACAGTGCTCACCGCTTGCGCCTCCAGACGGCGATGCCCACGACCACGGTGACCAGGGCCGCGGCGGCCCCCAGCACGGTGGGCGGGCTCTCGCGATAGGTCTCCACCGCGGTGTCGCGGGTGCGCAGGGCACCCTCGGTCAGCCGCGCTCGGGTCCGGGCCGGCACGTCCAGCCGGGCGGCGAGCTGGTCGACGGTCTCGCCCAGGCGCTCACGGGTGGCGTCGATCTCGGCCTGGATGTCCGCAGGGGTCGGCTTGCTCATGCATCCTCCGCGGTCTCGGGGGCGCTCCGGGGAGCGGGCAGTGCTGGTCCTGCATGCCCCGATCGGCTCACCGGGTAAACCAAGATCGACGCCAGCTGACGGGCGCTGCGGTGCCGGCCTCGCTAGCCTCGCCGGCATGAGCTGGACCTGGCAGCTGGACGACCCGGCGGGCACGCCCGTGGACCCCGCCACCCTCGGGGTGGAGGTGCCCGAGTGCGACAACCAGGGCGACGCGGAGTCCTGGCTGGGCGAGGCCTGGCGCGACCTGCTGGAGCGCGGCATCGCCACGGTCACCCTCCAGCGGGACGGCGAGCGCGTCTACGGCCCGATGGGCCTGGCGGCGAGCTAGCGGAAGGACCCCCGTGCAGGGTCCCGCCACTCGCACGCTCGCGGCGGGACCCTGCACGGGGCCGGTACCGCTATCCCCGGCTGGTCTTCGCCGGATCGCGCTCGACGACGTCGCCGAGGACCTCGTCGATGCGGGTCAGCACCTCGGCCGGCAGCGTGACGCCGGCGGCCTTGACGTTGTCGTGCACCTGCTCGGGGCGGCTGGCCCCGATGATCGCCGCGGCCACGTTCTGGTTCTGCAGCACCCAGGCGACGGCCAGCTGGGCCATCGACAGGCCGAGCTCGTCGGCGATCGGACGCAGCTGCTGGACCCGGGTCAGCACGTCGTCGGTCAGGTAGCCCTGCATCGAGCCGCCCACGGTGGCGTGCCCGCCACGGCTGTCGGTGGGCGGCTGCTGGCCGGGCAGGTACTTGCCGGTCAGCACGCCCTGGGCCAGCGGCGACCAGACGATCTGGGAGAGGCCCTCCTGCTCGCTGGTGGGCACCACCTCTGCCTCGATCACCCGCCACAGCATCGAGTACTGCGGCTGGTTGCTGACCAGCTGGACCTTCAGCTCGCGGGCCAGCTCGGCCGCGGCGGCGATCTCCTCGGCGCGCCACTCGGAGACGCCCAGGTAGAGCACCTTGCCCTGGCGCACCAGGTCGGCGAAGGCGGTCATCGTCTCCTCCAGCGGCACCGAGGAGTCGTAGCGGTGCGCCTGGTAGAGGTCGACGTAGTCGGTCTGCAGCCGCTGCAGCGAGGCGTTGCAGCTCTCGACGATGTGCTTGCGGGACAGGCCGCGGTCGTTGGCGCCGGGGCCGGTGGGCCAGTAGACCTTGGTGAAGATCTCCAGGCCCTCACGGCGCTGGCCGGCCAGCGCGCGGCCCAGCACCGACTCGGCCTTGGTGCCGGCGTAGACGTCGGCGGTGTCGAAGGTGGTGATCCCGACGTCGAGGGCGGCCCGCACGCAGGCGTGCGCGGCGTCCTCCTCGACCTGGCTGCCGTGGGTGAGCCAGTTGCCGTAGGCGATCTCGGAGATGGTCAGGCCGGAACGGCCGAGGCGTCGTGTCTGCACGCCCCGACGTTAGTCCTGTGCCTCGCTAACGAACCGGCCCCGTCCGGGGGGAAGGGCCCGGTGGCTACACCTCGGCGCCGAGGGCGACCTGGGGCTTCGGGAAGCGCCAGCGGCGGACCATCGTGGCGCGGCTGACCCCGTACCAGGCCAGGCTGTTCGGCTTCTGCGTGGTGTTCGGGAAACGCTCGGCGACCTTCGCCTTGATCTTGCGGCTCAGGATGATCGAGTCGACGACCAGCACGAGGAAGAAGGCGTAGAGCACGAAGGACGAGTAGACCTTCAGCGCCTGGCTGGGCACGACCAGGCTGACCAGCAGCAGGGCGGCGATGACCAGGAAGAAGCTGCCGAGGTTGCGGCGGGCGTCGACGACGTCGCGCACCAGCCGGCGCTCCGGTCCCCGGTCGCGGGCGGTCAGCGAGCTGTCGTCGCCACGGGCCGCGGCCTCACGGGCGCTGCCCCGCCCGGCGACCTGCTGCTCGCGCTGGCGCCGGTAGGCCTCCTTGCGCGTGGTCGGCGGTGGCGGCACCGGACCGGTGCGCCGGCCCTGCGCCGCGTTGCGCCGGGGCGTCGGGCGGCCCTTGCCCACGCCGACGGCCGTCGAGCCGTGCGGGGTGACGGCGGTGGTGTCCGGCGTCGTGGGGTCGGCGCGGCGGCCGGGCAGGCGGAGCTTCACGGCTGTGGAGTCTACGTGGCCGCGGCCCCTGTCCCGTGCCGTCGTGGACCGCCGTCCCCGCTGCGGGTGGGGTGCAGTTGCTGTCCCGGCCGGCATCGGCGCCGTACAGTGGGAAGCAGCTCCGCTCCGGCGGTGTTGGCCGTCAGTGCTCATTGATGGCAGGAGTCCGTCCCCGTGGCGGGCCGAGCAGCACACCCTCGAGTGTGGGAGGACCACAACATGACCGTTCAGGACACGCAGGCCCCCGGCACGACCACCGACGTCATCCTCAGCGCCCCCGCCGCGTCCAAGGTGAAGGCACTGCTGGATCAGGAGGGTCGCGACGACCTGCGGCTGCGCATCGCCGTCCAGCCCGGTGGTTGCTCCGGTCTGCGCTACCAGCTCTTCTTCGACGAGCGCTTCCTCGACGGTGACCAGACCTTCGAGTACGGCGGCGTCGAGGTCATCGTCGACCGCATGAGCACCCCCTACCTCGGTGGCGCGACGATCGACTTCGTCGACACCATCGAGAAGCAGGGTTTTACGATCGACAACCCAAACGCCGGCGGTTCCTGCGCGTGCGGCGACTCGTTCTCCTGATGTAGCTCCCGCCCCTGGCGGCGGGCCCCCATCGGCACAGTGCCCGGCACCCCTCAGGGTGCCGGGGACTGTGCTGTCCGGGCTCAGTTCTCCGTCGTCGCCCCGGTGGGGACGGGTATCGGCAGCCCGGACGACGGGCTCGGGACGCCGCTGGGCTCCGACGGGGGCGTCACGGTCCTCGGTACGGCCGTGGTCGGTGCCGCCGTGGTCGGGGCTGCAGTGCCGGACGGAGCGGCGCTCGCGCTGCCGGACGGCGACCCTGAGGTGGAGGTCGAGGTCGAGGGTCCCGGAGCCGACGGGACGTCGTCCCCCGCGGAGCAGCCGGACAGCAGCCCCACGGTCAGCAGCGGGCCGGCCACCACGGTGGCCAGCCTGCGCTGGTGGCCGCCGGTCACAGCCGCACCGGGTAGACCGGCTCGGGGATCTCCGGGTGGATCCGCTCCTCGACGAAGATGCCGTGCCAGATCATGAAGACCAGCACCTCCCACACCTGGCGGGCGATGCGCTTGCTCGGCACCTCGGCCGAGCGCAACCGCTCCAGCAGCAGCAGCACGTGGTCGCGGTCGAGCCACTCGTCGGTCTGGCTGTCGGTGACGATGCCGCGCGCCCACTCGTGCAGCGGGCCGGCCAGGAACTCCGCCGTCGGCACCGGGAAGCCGAGCTTGCGCCGGTTCATGATCTTCGGTGGCACGATCTGCGCCATCGCCTGCCGCAGCGCGTACTTGGTGGCGTCACCCCGGGCCGGGACCCGCTGCTCCACCGGCAGGCTGCTGGCGATGGCGAACACCTCGGGGTCCAGGAACGGCACCCGCAGCTCCAGGGAGTTGGCCATGGTCATCTTGTCCGCCTTGACCAGGATGTCGCCGCGCAGCCAGGTGAACAGGTCGACGTACTGCATCGCGGTCACGTCGTCGTAGCCGGCCTCGCGGGTCTGCCGGTACAGCGCCTCGGTGACATCGACGTGCGACAGGTCGCGGTCGCGGCCGGGCATCAGCGCGGCCAGCTCGTCCTCGCGCATGTTGCGGGCATTGCCGTAGTAGCGCTGCTCGAGCGGGGTCGAGGCGCGCACCAGCAGGTCCTGCCCGCGCACGCCCTCGGGCACGAGGCGGGACAGGCCGGCCAGCGCACGCCGGCCCACCGCCGGCAGCTTGGTCGCCCAGGCCAGGCTCAGCGGCTCCCGGTAGATCGTGTAGCCGCCGAACAGCTCGTCGGCGCCCTCCCCGGAGAGCACGACCTTCACGTGCTTGCGGGCCTCGCGGGCGACGAAGTACAGCGGTACGAGCGCGGGATCGGCGACCGGGTCGTCGAGGTACCAGACGACCGTGGGGATCGCGTCGGCGAACTCCTGCGCGGTCACCTCGATCGGCACGTGCTTGACGCCGAGGATCGCGGCGGACTCCGCGGCGATCTCCACCTCCGACTGCGCCTGGCGCTGGAAGCCGACGGTGAAGGTGACCAGGTCGGGGTTGTACTTGTGCGCCAGGGCGGCGATCGCGGTGGAGTCGATCCCGCTGGACAGGAACGACCCGACGGTGACGTCGGCACGCATGTGCTTGGCGACCGAGTCGTCGAGCACCTCGGCGATGCGGGCGTAGAGCGCCTGCTCACCGCCGGGGGCGACCGGGCTCGGGGTGAACGTCGGGTGGAACCAGCGCTTCGTGGCCAGCTCGCCGTCGGCGACGGTGAAGCTGGTGCCGCTCTCGATCCGGCGGATGCCGCGGTGCAGCGTCGCCGGCTCCGGCACGTACTGCAGGGTCAGGTAGTGCTGCAGGGACGCCGCGTCGACGCCGCCGGCGCCCGTGCTGCCGCCCAGCAGCTCCAGCAGCGCCTTCTTCTCCGAGGTGAAGACCAGCCCGCCGTCGGCCAGGCGCGCGGTGAACAGCGGCTTGATGCCGAAGGCGTCGCGGGCGCCGAACGCCGTCCCGGTCCGGGTGTCCCAGATGACGAAGGCGAACATGCCGCGCAGCCGGGGGACCACCGCCTCGCCCCACAGGTGCCAGCCGGCGACGATGACCTCGGTGTCGCCCTCCGTGGCGAAGGTCGCCCCGGCGGCCACCAGCTCCTCACGGAGCTCCAGGTAGTTGTAGATCTCGCCGTTGAAGACGATCCGGTACCGCCCGTCGGCGTAGGGCATCGGCTGCGGGCTGCCCTCGATGTCGATGAAGGCCAGCCGGTTGAACCCCAGGACGGCGTTCCGGTCGGACCACACCTCGCGGTCGTCGGGACCACGGTGGCGCAGGCAGCGCAGGGCGTGCTGGACCCCCGAGACGGTCTGCTCGTCGACGCGGGCGGCGTCGGTGGACAGGTAGGCCAGCAGGCCGCACATGCGGGAGGTCTCCAGGAGGTCGGGGGAGGGGTGCTGGACGGTCAGAGCGGTTGGCCGGCGCGGACCCGCGCCGTCACCCGCCGCTCGGCCCAGAACGAGACGAAGGGGACCACGCCGGCCAGCAGGACCAGGACGGTGCCCTTGGCCGTGAAGCGGGCCTTGAGCGCGAGGTCGAAGGCCGTGACCAGGTAGACGACGTAGAAGAGGCCGTGGATCGGGGAGACGACGGCGGAGACCTCGGGGACGCCCGCGGCGTACTTGAGCGGGATCGCCACGGCCACCAGCACCAGCAGCATGACGCCGACCACGTAGGCCATCACGCGGTAGCGGCCCAGGGCGCCGGCGATCCGGGGCGCGAGGGTGGTGTCAGCGGCCACGGGGCACCTCCTGTCCGAGGGCCTTGGCGTTCAGGTCGGCCAGGTAGGCGTTGTAGGCAGCCAGTTCGGGGTCGCCGGTGGTGTCGATGCGGGGCCGCTGGTAGAGGACGACGGCGTTGCCCGGCTCGTCGTCGGCGGGGTCGCGGTTCAGCTCGTCCTTCAGCATCCGCAGGTAGAAGCCCAGGCCCATGAAGCCGTAGAGCGGCCACTGCAGCGCATAGCTCCAGTTGACCGCGCCACCGCCGCCCTCGGCCTTGCCGAGCTGCCAGTTGCCCAGGAAGAACGTCGCCACGAACAGCGCCAGCACCAGCAGGTGCAGCAGCACCCACCGCACGGTCAGCAGGCGTGAGTACACACCTCCGACTGTAGTCGGCGGCCTGGTGGGGGAGCCGCTGCGCCGGGGAGGTGCCGGGCACACCGCCGAGGCTCCGCGCGGTGCTGCTGCGGTGCGCCGCGCCGCGCCGGGGCGCGACCCGCCGTGACCCCGCTCCCGCCCCCGGGACGACGAGCGCGGTCGGCTAGTCTCGGCAAGACTGTGGTCGGGGTGGGCAGGGCCTGTCGGGCAACCGAGGGACACCCGCCGGTGAGACCGCGTGGCGCCGCCACGCGGAGGATGAGGAGGCAGCGAGCAGTGGCTCGACGCAGCAAGCTGGCGAAGGTCGCCGGGCTCGGTCTCCTGGGTGCTCTGACGCTCAGCGGGTGTGACGTGACGGGCAGTTGGCTCAGCTGGGGCTGGCCCGAGGGCATCACCGACGAGGCCGCCCGGATGCACTCCCTCTGGATCGGTTCCACCATCGCCGCTCTCGTGATCGGCATCGCGGTGTGGGCGCTCATCGCCTATGCGGCGATCCGCTACCGCAAGCGCGGCGACGAGGTCCCGCGCCAGACGGCCTACAACCTCCCGTTGGAGATCGTCTACACGATCGTCCCGTTCATCATCATCGCGGTGCTGTTCTTCTTCACCGTGAGCACGCAGAACCGGGTCATGCAGCGCAGCGCCGACCCCGACGTGACCATCGCGGTCAACGCGTTCAAGTGGAACTGGCAGTTCGTCTACCCGGACACCACCGACGCCAACGGCGGCGAGCCGGTGTCCACGGTCGGGTCGAGCACCGAGATCCCGGTCCTGGTGGTCCCCACCGACCAGACCATCCGGTTCGAGCTGGCCTCCGCCGACGTCATCCACTCGTTCTGGGTGCCGGAGTTCCTCTTCAAGCTCGACGTCATCCCGGGCAACGAGAACGGCCGCGACAACGTCTTCGAGGTGACCGTCCGCGAGGAGGGTGCCTTCGTGGGCCGCTGCGCCGAGCTGTGCGGCACGTACCACGCCTACATGAACTTCGAGGTCCGCTCGGTCAACCAGGCCGACTACCAGGCCTATCTCGCCGCCCGTGAGGACGGTCTGTCGACCTACGACGCGCTCGAGAGCATCGGTCAGCCGGGCAACGCGACGTCGACCCGGCCGCTCGACCTGGCGCGCGAGCAGTCGTCGGCGGCAGCCTCCGATGACTGACCTGTTCACCCCGCAGCATCAGGAGGAGCGGCCGTGAAGGTCGAAGCGCTCATCTTCAACATGATCACGGTGTTCTGCATCGTGGCCGCGATCGTCTACGGGTTCTGGTCCAGGGAGCCGATCGGCACCACGGCGCTGGCCCTCTCCGGCGGGCTCACCGCGCTCATCGGTGGCTTCTTCTGGTTCGTCAGCCGGCGCATCGACGCCCGGCCCGAGGACAGCAAGGACGCCGAGATCGCCGATGGTGCCGGAGAGCTGGGCTTCTTCAGCCCGGCGAGCTACTGGCCTTTCGGCCTGGCCTTCTCGGCTGCGCTGATGGGTCTCGCCCTGGCGTTCTTCTACTCCTGGCTGATCCTGATCGCGGGCGCGGCTCTGCTGCTCACCGTGGGTGGGCTGCTCTTCGAGTACTACGTCGGGCAGAACGCGCACAGCTGAGCCCAGCGTTCCTCGTCCATGACGGGCCCCTCCCCACCGGGGAGGGGCCCGTCATGCGTCCAGCCGGGATGCCTCGCCGGTCGTTGCGGCCGTGGGAGCTGTGGCGGCTGCCCCGCGGTGGGCAAGGACGCCGCGCGAGTGGAAAGGCCGTTGGCCGCCGGGCTGGGAGGCGGCTGGGCCGGTCAGGTGACGTCGTCGTCGCACGCACCATGGAGCTGCTGTGCCCCGGTGCGTCGCCAGCGACGGCGCGCTTCCGTCCCGGGTCGTGGCGCCGCGCAGCGGCGGACCGAGGGAGTTTGCACTGTGCCGACATGAGCGGACCGCCGGGGCGACGTGCGGTCCTCGGAACGGCAGCAGGAGCGGATCGGTGGCCCAGCTGCGGACACGATCGGTCACGTCCGACAAGCCGACCGGTGCTGCGACTGCCCGCTCCACGGGCGGGGGCTCGCACGGAGCCGCGACTGCCTGCGTGCGATCACCGGGCAGCGAGATCCGTCGTGGGCTCGCTGCCCGGGGGATCGGCTGAGCGTCCCGCGTGCCCGGTCAACGACCCTCACCGACCTGGTCGTTGCGCACGTTGCCCGCGGGCGCCGGCGATGCTCCTGGGCAGCGTGCCGGGCACGTGGGTAGAGCTCTTCCCTGCCTTCGCGCATCGCCGAGCCCAGGTGTCTGGGAGCCCAGGTGTTCGGAGGCCAGGGGTCTGGGTGTGCAGGTGTGCAGGTGTGCAGGTGTCTGGGTGCGCGTGTCTGGGTGCCAGTAGCTCGGTGGCCAACGGTGCGGCCCGTGGCCGGCGCCCCGGACCTCCGCGGGATGGCATCGGTGATCACTGCGCCGGAAGGGGGGGTGGACGGATCTGCAGTGAGCAGATGCGCGGCGCCCGCCCAGCTGGGTGCCTGAGCGGCCGGTGCTGCTGACTGGAACGAGTGCCTCGGGGGCAACCGCTGCTCGGACCCGTGGGACACCAGGCGGGGCCGCGCGGACCGGTGCGGCTGCCGATGCGCCCCCAGGCTCAGGGCGGCTGTCGGTGACGGCACGATCCAGAGTCCGGGTGGAAGGACGGCGCCCGCGGATACAGCGTGGCGGCAGCCGCACGGTCGAGGCGCCTCACGGCCCACGCGCGGCAGGTGCACGAGTCGCGGGATGCGCTCTCGGTCCATGTCAGGCGTGGAGCTCGTTGCAGTTGCACGGTCGGGAGCGGCCAGTACGCGTTCGGCCGAGCATCGTTTCCCCGAGCGGACCGCCGGCACGCGCCGAGGGCGGAGGACGTCCGGTGGGTGACGTCACGGAATCGCGGCCCGGCAGTCGTCGGCGCCGCCCCAGCTCGCGCGGATGGTGCTGTCTCACCAGGCTGCAGCGAGCCGGCGCGACCGGCGAGCCAAGCAGGGACCCTGGCTGGCACCTCGTTACCCCGCGGTCGGATGTGGGTGGCTGAGCGCGACGCCGGGCACCGATGTCGCCAGCAGCCTGGCTGGACCTCGCGGATGCCATCCCGGTGCCCGGTGGGGGAGGGCAAGTACCCGGCTCGGGGTCGACCCGCCTGGCCCCACGATGCAGCAGGGGCCCCGGCGGACGATGCCGCCGGGGCCCCTGCTGTGGTGCTCGAGCTGTTCGGTCAGGCGCGAGGTTCCTGCTGGGGCTTGCCGCCCTCGGAAGGCCGCCCGCCCTCAGACGGGCGACCACCCTCGGAGGGGCGACCGGAGCCGGTGAGCTGTCGGTGCGCCTGCTCGGACTCGAGGCCGCGAGCCTCCTGCTCGGCCTCGCGCTGCACGGCCGCGGGCTCCTCGATCGGCGTGAAGAAGCCCCGGATCGCGCGACGGGCGCCACCGACCTGGTTCATCTTCTTCGGCACCGAAGCACCGCCGTAGGCCAGCATGCCGTGGCCGTGCTCGTCCACCGGGCCGAGAGGCTGGTGGACCTCGATGAACTCCCCGCTGGGCAGCCGGCGGATGACACCGGTCTCGATGCCGTGCTCGAGCACCTCACGGTCGTGCCGCTCGAGACCGAGGCACAGCCGGTAGGTGGCCCAGTAGGCGATCGGCGGCAGGATCAGGAACCCGATACGACCGGCCCAGGTCATCGCGTTGAGGCTGATGTCGAACTTGTCGGCCACGACGTCGTTACCGCCGGAGATGAAGAGCACCAGGTAGGCGGTGATCGCCATCGCGCCCAGCGAGGTGCGCACCGGCACGTCGCGCGGCCGCTGGAGCAGGTGGTGGCTGGCGGTGTCACCGGTGAGCTTGCGCTCGATGATCGGGTAGAACGCCAGCAGCGTGAACATGATGCCGGGGATGCCCAGGGCACCCCAGAGCACCGGCGGGATGTGGTAGCCCGACAGGTCGATCTCCCACGGCGGCATGATGCGCGAACCACCGTCGACGAAGCCGATGTACCAGTCGGGCTGGGAACCGGCGGAGACCTGGGAGGGGTTGTAGGGCCCCATCTGCCAGATCGGGTTGATCTGCACCAGGCCACCGAGCGCGGCGAGCACACCGAACACGATGAACAGCAACCCGGTCGCCTTGGCGGCGAACGTCGGGAAGAGCCGGTTGCCGACCACGTTGTGCTCGGTACGCCCCGCCCCGGGGAACTGGGTGTGCTTCTGCTTCACCAGGATCAGCAGGTGCAGTGCGATGAGCGCCAGCAGGATCGCCGGGATGATCAGCACGTGCAGGATGTACAGCCGGCCGATGATCAGCTCACCGGGGAAGTCGCCACCGAAGACGGTGAAGTAGATCCACGTCCCGATGACCGGGATGGAGAGGAACACCGCCGAGAAGATGCGGAGGCCGGTGCCGGAGAGCAGGTCGTCGGGGAGGGTGTAGCCGGCGAAGCCCTCGAGCATGGCCAGCACCAGCAGGCCGACCCCGATGAACCAGTTCGTCTCCCGCGGCCGGCGGTAGGCGCCGGTGAAGAAGATGCGCAGCAGGTGGACGACGATCGAGGCGACGAACAGCAGTGCCGCCCAGTGGTGCAGCTGCCGGATGAACAGACCGCCACGGACGTCGAACGAGATGTCCAGGGTCGATTCGTAGGCCGCCGACATCTCGACACCGCGCAGCGCGGAGTACGAGCCGCCGTAGACGATCTCCTTCATCGACGCGTCGTAGAAGAAGGTCAGGTACGTGCCGGACAGCAGCAGCATGATGAACGAGTAGAGAGCGATCTCGCCCAGCAGAAACGACCAGTGGTCGGGGAAGACCTTGTTCAGCGTGCGCCTGACGGGCCCTGCGACGATCAGCCGGTCGTCGACCTCGAAGGCCGCCTTCCCGACGAGCGTCGCGGGCGCGCCAGGAGCGGGCACGGTGTTGGTGGCCATCAGTTGAGCCTCCCGATGTTCCAGAACGACGGCCCGATCGGCTCGGGGAAGTCTCCTCGTGCCACAAAGTACCCCTCGTCGTCGAGGGCGATGGGCAGCTGCGGGAGGGAGCGGGTGGCCGGCCCGAAGACCGGCTTGGCACCCTGCGTCACGTCGAACTGCGACTGGTGACACGGGCACAGGATCCGGCTGGTCTCCTGCTCGTACAGCGACACCGGGCAACCGGCGTGGGTGCAGACCTTGGAGTAGGCGACGTAGTCGCCGTAGCCGAAGTCCTCACGGCCGGCGGCCGGCGCCAGGGACTCGATCTGCTCCGGGCGGAGCCGGATGAGCATGACCGCTGCGTCGTAGGCCCGGTCGCCTCCCTCGACAGCCGGGAAGACGGTGGCCAGCGAGCCGGCCTGCTGGTCACCGGGACGGACCGGGGTGCCGTCGTCACGGAGCAGCCGGACGCCCTCGGCCCAGGGGGTGGTGCCCAGCGGGTTGCCCTTGTTCGGGTTCTTGATGAAGCCACCGAGCAGGGAGACCAGCATCGCGCCGAACGCGAGACTCATGACGCCCAGGACACCGACGAGGAGCTTGCGGCGGGGCAGGCCGGAGTTGTCCAGGCCACCCATCAGCGTGGCCCCGGTCGTGACCCGGTCGAAGTGCGAACCGTCGTGCTTGTCCTGCACCGCGGTCTCGTGCGGGAGCAGCTTCTTGACGTAGAGCACCAGGGCGATGCCGACCGCGATCAGCGCGCCGCCCATGGTGGCGCCCAGCAGCGGGGTGTACAGCGCGCTCCAGGTGCTGCTGCCGATCCGCCACTCCCAGCTGGGCAGGAACCAGCCCGACCCGAGGAAGACGACCACGAAGGCGAGGGCGAGCAGGCCGGCCAGGGCGAACCACGACGTGACCAGGCGGGTGTTCTTCTTGTCCAGCGCCGACCCGATGGGGGCGGCCGGCTCGACGTGCAGGACCTCGACGCCGTCGAGCCGGGCGCCCAGGCGGTCCAGCTCCGTGCGGTCCATCGCGGCGAGCTGTTCCGGCGAGTAGTCGTCATCCGGCCCGCCGTGCAGGTGTCCGGCCTCGTCGGATCCGCCCGCGGAGCCGGGGCGGGGGTCTGTCGTGGTCACGCCTTGGTCCCCATCCAGAAGATCCCGAAGAGCAGGGCACCGATGGCCGCGACCCAGATGACCAGGCCCTCGGCGACGGGGCCGACACGGCCGGCGCCGTAGCCGCCGGGGTCGGCGCTGCTCTTCATGGTCTGCACGTAGTCGATGATCGAGCGCTTCTCGTCGGGGCTCAGCTGGTTGTCACCGAACACCGGCATGTTCTCCGGCCCGTGGAGCATGGCCGCGTAGATCGTGAGGTCGTTGGCCTCGGCGAGCGACGGGGCCCGCTTGCCGGAGGACAGCGCCCCGCCCTGCCCGGTGAAGTTGTGGCACTGGGCGCAGTTGAGCCGGAAGAGCTCGCCACCCTCGGCCAGGTCGCCGTCCCGCAGGTCGCCGGAGGGGAGCGTGGGCCCACCACCGTTCTCCTGGACGTAGGCCATGAGCTGGTCGATCTCCTCCTCCGAGAAGACCGGGGGGCGCTCTGCGGCCTGGGCCTCCTGGCGGACCAGCGGCATGCGGCCGGTGTGCACCTGGAAGTACACGGCGGCCTCACCGGCCCCGATGAGGGACGGGCCGCGGTCCTCGACGCCCTGCAGGTTGGAACCGTGGCAGGTGATGCAGCTGCGGACGTAGAGCTCCCGACCGGCCTCGACGGCGTTGGACGGGTTGCCGGTCGAGTCGTCGGCGGCGCTGGCACCCGGGGCCAGCGCGGAGTAACCCACCCCGGTCAGCACGAGCGCAGCCATCAGGCCGGCCACGTTGGCCAGGCGACGGCGCTGCTTGGAGCGACGACGGTCCCGCGCGGCGGCGGCCGGCGTGCCGGCTTCCGGCCGGAAGGGGCGCAGCCCTCGGCGACGGCCCTCGACGGGGGCGACGGATGAGGCGTTCGGAGTGGACACCCGGTTCCCTACTGGATCAGGTAGATGGTGATGAACAGACCGACCCACACGACGTCGACGAAGTGCCAGTAGTACGACACCACGATCGCCGAGGTCGCCTGGGCAGGCGTGAAACGGCCCATGGTGGACCGTATGAGCACGAAGACGAACGCCACGAGGCCGCCGATGACGTGCAGCGCGTGGAAGCCGGTCGTCAGGTAGAACGCCGACCCGTACGTCGAGGAGGAGATCGTCGTGTCGTGGTTCATGACCAGGTTGCGGTACTCGTTGGCCTGACCCAGCACGAAGATGAGGCCCATCGCAAACGTGATCGTGAACCACCGGCGCAGCCCGTAGACGTTCCCGATCTCCGCGGCGAACACCCCGTACTGGCAGGTGACCGAGGAGGCCACCAGGATCAGGGTGAAGACCGTCGCGTAGGGGACGTCGAGCTCGGTGGGCTCCGGGGGCCAGCCCTCCAGCGCCCGCGCGCGCGCGGTGAAGTAGATGGCGAACAGGCCGGCGAAGAACATCAGCTCGCTGGAGAGCCAGACGATCGTGCCGACGCTGACCATGTTCGGTCGAGTCAGGGAGTGCACCCGCGAGGTGTCGAAGGTGCTGCTCGCCACGGGGGCCGTTGTCACGGGTTCATCATGGCATCGGGACAGGCTGCCCACGACGTGGGGTGGGTGGGCGTGGCGCGTCCTGCGCGACGTGCCGGTCGTGCACAACCTGGCGGCGGCCGGCGGGGTGCCCCGTGGGGTGCCCGTGCCCGCTAGGCTCCGCCGGGTGAGCGTCGACGCCGCGCCGGCCACCGTGCTGGTCTTCAGCCAACGGGCAGAGGTCCGCGCCGCCGTGTGCACCGCGCTGGGCAGCTCCCCGGCGACCGATGTCGGTCCGCTCCGCTGCGTCGAGTGCGCCACCGGCGAGGAGGTGGTCGCCGCGGTCGACGCCGGCGGCATCGATCTGTGCCTGCTGGACGGCGAGGCGCAGCCGACCGGCGGCATGGGGATCAGCAGGCAGCTGAAGAACGAGATCGCCGACTGCCCGCAGCTCGTCGTCCTCATCGCCCGCCAGGCCGACCGCTGGCTGGCCCACTGGTCGCTGGCCGATGCCACGCTGGCCTACCCGATCGACCCGCTGGCGGCAGCCGACGTGATCGCCGGGCTGCTGCGTGCGCGGGCCCTGCAGCGCCCCGTCGTCCGTCGCTGACGCGGTGGCCGATCTCCGTCCGACCTGGTCGGGACTGCTCACCCGGCTGATCCGCCGGGAGGACCTCTCCGCCGACGACACCCGCTGGGCGATGCGGCAGGTGATGACCGGAGAAGCGACCCCCGCGCAGGTCGCCGGCTTCGTCGTGGCGCTGCGGGCCAAGGGCGAGTCGCCCGACGAGGTCGCCGGCATGGCCGCGACCATGCTGGACCAGGCGACGCCGGTCCCGTTGCCGGTCGACTGCGTGGACCTCGTGGGTACCGGCGGCGACGGCGCCCAGACGGTGAACATCTCGACCATGGCCGCCCTGGTCACCGCTGCGGTCGGTGTGCCGGTGGCCAAGCACGGCAACCGGGCTGCGTCGTCGGCGTCGGGCACGGCCGACGTCCTGGAGGCCCTGGGCGTGGTCATCGACCTGCCGGCGGCTGCGGTCGCCCGCTGCGTGCGCGATGCCGGGATCGGCTTCTTCTTCGCGCCGGTGTTCCACCCGGGCATGCGGCACGCCGCCGCCCCGCGCCGGGAGCTGGGCATCGGCACGGTGTTCAACTTCCTGGGGCCGCTGACCAACCCGGCGCGGCCGGTGGCTGCCGCGATCGGCTGCGCGGACACCAGGATGGCCCCGGTGCTCGCCCGGGTGCTGGCCGACCGGGGCACGCGGGCGCTGGTGTTCCGCGGCGACGACGGGCTCGACGAGCTGACCACGACGACCACCTCGGCGGTGTGGGTGGTCCGCGACGGCGAGGTCGTGCCCGAGCGGCTCGACCCGACGGCGCTCGGTGTGCCCGTCGCCGAGCCCGGTGCGCTGCGCGGTGGTGGCCCGGAGGTCAACGCCGAGGTCGTGCGCCGGCTGGTGGCCGGGGACCGGGGGCCGGTGCGGGACGCGGTGCTGCTGAACGCCGCCGCGGCGCTCGCCGCCTTCGACAGCCACGGCGGCCGGTTGCACGACGTCCTGGCGTCCGGTCTGGAGCGGGCCGCGGCGGCGGTCGACGACGGCCGGGCGGCGGTCACGCTCGACCAGTGGGTCCAGGTCAGCCAGCAGGCCCGCGCCGCCCGCGACGCCTAGCCGCACCCGGTCCGGCACACGCCCGCCGACCTCGGTGCAGGGTCCCGCGCTGAACTGGCGACGCGTGGAGGGCAGCGGGGTTCTTCCTCAGTCGGCGGACTCGAAGCCGATCGAGAAGGCCGCCTCGAGGTCGTGCCGGGAGTAGGCGCGGAACGCGATGTGGGTATCGGTGTCCAGGACGCCGGGGACCTTGTTGATCCGCCCGGCGATCACCTGGGCGATCTCCTCGAACTCGTGCACCCGGACGAGCGCGACGAGGTCGACCCCACCGGCCACGGAGTACACCTCGCTGACGCCGGGCAGGGCGGCGACGGCCTCGGCGACCTCGCCGATCGAGTCGGTGGCGGCATCGATCATCACGATGGCGGTGATCACGTCGGGGATGCTAGCCCGATGCCGGTCCGTCCGCGTCGTCCCGGCGCGTGGCCGTCGGGTCGGGGACGGGACCGCCGTCCGGGCTCGGCGGGACGCCCGGGCGCCACCCGGTCGGGCTGCGAGCGGGTGCCCAGCGCCCGGTTGTCGGCGAAGGGGTCACGGTCGGCACGACCGGCCTCGACGAGGGCGAGGAAGCCGCTGTAGTCGCCGGTGCCCGGGGTGCGGCTGGCGAGCGTGCCGGTGACGTCGACCAACCGGGTGCCCGGCTTCTCCATCCACCGCAGCACCAGCTCGGTCTCCTCCACGGTGGCGGCCAGCTCGCCCTCGGGCGCCGTCGTCGTCTCCGCGGTGGCCCGCAGGTCGGCGAGGTGCCCGCGAACCGACCGGCCGCGTTCGGCCACCCCCGCGGCCACCAGCCGGCCGTTGCGGACCACCGACAGCTGCCAGCCGCCCTCCCCGTCGGGCCGGGCCAGGACGAGCTCGGGCACCGCGGCCAGGGAGGCCAGCCGCTGCCGGCGGCGCACGGCGCGCACGAGCACGGCGGCCCGGTCGCGCAGCTCGGCAGCGTCCTCGTAGCGGCCCTCGGTGGCCAGCCGCTCCACGCGGTCGAGCAGCGGGGCGATGAGACCGCGGGGGTCGTGCTCGACCGCTGCGGCGAAGACCTCGGCCACCGACGCGTACTCCTCCCGGCTCTGCGCGCCGGTGCACGGCGCCCCGCAGCGCCCCATCCCGGCGAGGGCGCAGGCGCTGCCCGGCACGGTGAGCGAGAGCCGACCGGTGCACTGCCGCAGCGGCAGCGACTCGTGCACCGCCGCGACGGCGGACTCGGCCGCCCGGCGGTCGGGGAAGGGGCCGAGGAAGGAGCCCGGGCCCGGGCGTTCCCGGCGGACCACCGACAGCCGGGGGAAGGGCTCGTCGGTCAGCCGGACCCACAGCGCCCGCTCGGGGAAGCGGGAGCGCTTGTTGTAGCGCGGTTTGTGCTGGGCGATCAGCCGCAGCTCCCGGACGGCGGCCTCGAGCTCGTGGGCGCAGGGCAGCGCCTCGATCCGCTCGGCGATGGTGATCATCTCGGTCATCCGGCTGCGTTGCTCGCCGGCGGAGAAGTAGCTGCGGACGCGGGTGCGCAGATCGCCGGAGGTGCCGACGTAGAGCGGCTCGTCGCCGGGGCCGCGGAAGACGTAGACGCCGGGGCCGTGCGGCACGTGCTCGGCCAGGTGGCGCTTGCGCCGGCGCCGCGGGTCGACCTGGCGGGTCAGCCCGGTGAGCTCCTCCAGCGAGGTGACGCCCAGGGGGCCCAGCCGCTCGAAGAGCCCGTGCAGCACGTCGACGGTGGCCCGGGCGTCGTCCAGGGCGCGGTGGCAGGGCTGGGTGGAGGTGGAGAAGAACGGCGCGAGGGTGGCCAGCTTGCAGTTGGGCACCTCGTCGCGGGTGAGCAGCCGGCGGGCCAGGACGGCGGTGTCGACCGAGGCGAACGCCGGCCACGGCACGCCGCTGGTCTCGCAGGCCGCGCGGAGGAACCCGAGGTCGAACGGGGCGTTGTGGGCCACCAGGACCGTGCCGCGGGCGAACTCCAGGAAGCCGGGCAGCACCGCCTCGATCCGTGGTGCGGCGGCGACCATCATCGTGGTGATCCCGGTGAGCACGCTGATGTAGGGCGGGATCGCGTGGCCCGGGTCGACCAGCGTCTGGAACTCCCCGACCACCTGACCGCCGCGGACCTTGACCGCACCGATCTCGGTGATCGCGCTGTCCTTGGGCGAGCCGCCGGTGGTCTCCAGGTCGACGACCACGAAGGTCACCTCGGCCAGCGCGGTGCCCAGGTCGTCGATCGTGGCCTGGTGGTAGTGCGGCCGCCCGGAGGTGGGCACCTCGGGCGCCGCGGCGCCGTGCACCGGCAGCGCCGCCTGCTGCCACCCGGCTCGGTCCGGCGGCGCCCCGGGTGCATCCGGCGGGAATGGTGGGACAGCGGGGAGCAGCACGCACCGGACGCTAGGTCGGGCGTCCGACAGTTCCGCGCAGCCCACGCCGGGCGACCAGGCCGGACACCGGACCCGCGCGGGCGGGCGGGAGCGAACTGTCGGTGCCCTTCCCTAACGTCCGCGCTGTCCGGACCCGGAGAGAGAGAAGGAGAGCCGCCGTGCTCATCGACTGTGACACCTGCACCGTCCGCGGTCACGGCTGCGACGACTGCGTCGTGACCGTCCTGCTGGGCGCGCCGCCGGGCTGGCGCGGGAGCGACCCGACCGTCGTGCCCCTGACCCGCCGCCGGCCGGCGCTCGGGGCGGAGGTCGCGCTGACCGGGGTGGTCGGGGCCGGGGTGGCCGGCGACGCGCCCGGGCGTGCCGACGCGGCGGGTGACGTGGCTCTCGTCGACGAGTCCGCCGACGACCCGTGGTCGCTCGTCGAGCTGGACGAGGTCGAGCAGCAGGCGGTCCGTGCGTTGGCAGAGTTCGGCCTGGTTCCGCCGTTGCGTCATCAAGATGCGTCCACCCGGAGCGGTCGCCACGTGGGCTGACGAATCGCACGGCTGTAATTTGTCAGGTTCTTGCTCCAGTTGGGCGTTTGACGGGGCTTCATCTCGATCCGGTCACGGACCTAGGTTCGTCGTGTCCGTACGAGAGGTCGTCACCACAGACGGTGACCTCGGCCGGACACCGCCTGACCACCCGCCCGTGACCCGGGCCGGTGGACCGGGAGTCCGCCGCACCACGGTGGCCCCGGGTCCGCACCGCACCGAGCACCGCGTCGACCAGGACGCGGCAGGGCCTCCGGCCCGGCCCGGCGGCTGACCGGACGGGCGGTCGACCGGAAGAAACGGAGTCCCGCCGCCCGTGGCGAGCCCTCAGCCCCGTGTCCGGACCACCCGGGTGCCCGCACCCGCCGACCGCACCGTCGGCCGGCGTCCTGCCCGACCCGGGGCACGACCGGGCGCACGACCGGGCGCACGGCTGACCGCCGGGCTGCTGGTGGGCATCGCGGCCGGCCTCACGCTGATCGTCCTGCCCGGCAGTGCGGCCGCTGCGCCCGGCGATCCGGTCACCCAGGCGGCCACCCCGGAGGAGGCGACCCGGCTGGTCTCGGACGCCACCCACGAGCTCGAGGTAGTCACCGAGCAGCTCAACGACGCCCAGGAGACGCTGGCCCAGCAGCGGGACGCCGCCGAGGCCGCCGGGACGGCGGTCGCCGACACCCAGGCCCAGCTGGCCGCGCTGGACGAGCAGGTGCGCCGGATCGCCCGCAGCGCCTTCAGCGGGGAGAACCTGTCCCGGTTCAACGCCCTGATGACCAGCGGCTCGGCCGATGAGTTCCTCTCCCAGGTCACGACCCTGGACGCGATCGCCGGGCACACCGACCAGGTGCTCGGCCAGGTCGCCGAGGCCGCCGCGGCCGCCGACCGGGCCCGCGCGGACGCCGAGGCCGCCGCGGCCACCGCCGAGCAGGCGCTGGCCGACACCGCCGCCCGCCAGGACGACCTCACCGCCCGGATCGACGACTACCAGCAGCAGTTCGATGCGCTGTCCGTCGTCCAGCAGCAGGAGGTCGTGGTGGAGCACTCCGGCCCGGTGCTCGAGCCGCCGGCGGTGGTGGACGCCCCCAGCGACGCGGCGCAGGTCGTCGTGGACACCGCGCTCGCCCAGCTCGGCGACCCCTACGTGTGGGGCGCCGGCGGCCCGGACGCGTTCGACTGCTCCGGCCTCGCCCAGTACGCCTACTCGGCGGCGGGCCAGGCGCTGCCGCACTCCAGCCGGGCGCAGGCCGCGATGGGCAGCCCTGTCGAGCGCGCCGCCCTGCAGCCCGGTGACCTGGTCTTCTTCTACAGCCCGGTCAGCCACGTGGGCATCTACATCGGCAACGGCCAGATGGTGCACGCCTCGACGTCCGGTCAGCCGGTGATCGTCTCCACGGTGGACATGAAGGGCTACGCCGGCGCCCGCCGCCTGCTCGGCTGAGCACCGCCGGCCGGGCGACCGGCGGCCCGGGGCCCGCGCACAGCGCAGCTGCCTAAGCTCGCCGCCGTGTGCACGCTGACCCGCTCGGGAGCCTCCGGATGAGCGCCGCCGTCGGGGTGCAGCCCACCCGCCGCCGGCTCGCCCTGGCGGTGGCCGCGGTGCTGGGTCTGGCCCTGGTCGCGGTCATCGCGGCCGTCACCCCGTGGGACCTGCTGCCCATCCCGGCCGGAGGGCGGACCCCGGTCGACCCGGCCGCGGCCTTCCCCCCCGAGCAGGCGGCCCGCGCCGAGTCCTTCGCCCGGGCCCTGCGCCCGGCGTCGCTGGCCTCGCTGGTGCTCGGGCTGGTCGTCTCCGCCGCGTTCGGGCTCACCCGGGCCGGTGCGGCCACCGCCCGGGCGGTGGCCCGGCCGCTGGGCGGTGGCTGGGGCTGGCGCGTGCTGCTGGGCACGGTCGCGATCCTGGTGGCCGGCCGGCTGGCCACCCTGCCGCTGGCCGCCTACGCCGAGGTGGTCCGGCACCGCTACGGGCTGTCCACCCGTGGCTGGGGGCTGTGGGCCCGCGACGTCGCCACCTCCACCGGCATCAACGCCGGCATCACCGCGGTGGGCCTGCTGGTGCTGGTCGGGCTGGCCCGCCGGGCGCCGCGCACCTGGTGGGCCTGGGCGGGCGGGGGCGCCGCGGCGCTGGTCGTCGTCGGTTCCTTCCTCTACCCGCTGGTCATCGAACCGGCGTTCAACCGCTTCGAGCCGATGCCGGCCGGCCCGCTGCGCACCGGGCTGCTCGCACTCGCCGAGCGCAGCGGCAGCCCGGTCGAGGACGTGCTCGTCGCCGACGCCAGCCGCCGCACGACCGCCCTGAACGCCTACGTGTCCGGGTTCGGCTCGACCCGGCGGATCGTCGTCTACGACACCCTGCTCGCCGAGGTGCCCGACGAGCAGATCGAGTCGATCGCCGCGCACGAGCTCGGCCACGTGGCGAACGACGACGTCCTCACCGGCACGCTGATCGGGGCGCTGGGCGCCGGCGCGGGCACCGCGCTGCTCGGCTGGTTGCTCAGCTCCACCCCGCTGCTGCGCCGGGCGGGGGCGAGCGGCCCCGGTGACGGCCAGGTCGTCGGCCTGCTGCTCCTGCTGCTGGCCGGAGGCACGCTGGTGTCGACGCCGGTGCAGAACCTGGTGTCCCGGCACATCGAGGCCCGGGCCGACCTGCACGCCCTCGACCTCACCGGCGACCCGGCGTCCTTCATCGCGGTCCAGCGGTCGCTGGGTTCGGCCAACCTCAACGACCCCGATCCGCCGGCCGCCTGGCAGTGGTTCTTCGGCAGCCACCCCACGACGGCCCAGCGGATCGCCTTCGCCGACGACTGGTCGAAGGTGCGCGGCCGGTGACGCGCACCCTGGTCGTCACCAACGACTTCCCGCCGCGGCAGGGCGGCATCCAGACCTTCGTCGCCGCCCTGCTCGACACCCGGCCCCCGGAGTCGCTGGTGGTGCTGGCGTCGGACCACCCCGGGTCGGCGCAGCACGACGCCGCGCTGCCCTACGAGGTGGTGCGGATGCCGACCGGGATGCTGCTGCCCACCCCCGGCGCCGCCCGGGCTGCTGTGCGGCTGGCCCGCGAGCGGGACTGCCGGACGGTGTTCTTCGGCGCCGCCGCGCCGCTGGGGCTGCTCGCCCCGGCCCTGCGGCGGGCCGGGGTCGAGCGGCTGGTCGGGGCCACGCACGGGCACGAGACCGGCTGGGTCGCCCTCCCCGGCGCCCGCCAGGCGATGCGCCGGATCGCAGGCGGCCTGGACACGGTCACCTACATCAGCGACTACACCCGCAGCCGGCTCGCCCCGGCGCTGGGCGACCGCGCCGAGCTGGTGCAGCTCTCGCCCGGGGTGGACGTCGACCGGTTCACCCCGGCCGCCGACGGCGCCGCGGTGCGCGCCCGGCACGGCCTCGGCGACGCCCCGGTCGTGGTCTGCGTGTCCCGGCTGGTGCCGCGCAAGGGCCAGGACGTGCTGGTCGCCGGGTGGGCCGACGTGCTCGCCCGGCACCCGCGGGCCCGGCTGCTGCTGGTCGGCGGCGGTCCGCTGGAGCCGGCGCTGCGCCGCGCGGTGGCCGCCCGGGGCCTGCAGGACTCCGTCGTCCTGACCGGGGGCGTGCCGGCCGCGGAGCTGCCGGCGCACTACGCCGCCGGGGACGTGTTCGCCATGCCCTGCCGCACCCGCCGTGGCGGGCTGGACGTCGAGGGGCTGGGCATGGTGTTCCTCGAGGCCGCGGCCTGCGGCCGGCCGGTCGTGGCCGGCACGTCCGGCGGGGCGCCGGAGACGGTCGTCGAGGGCGTCACCGGGCACGTCGTCGACCCGCGTTCACCGGCGGCGGTGGCCGCCGCGCTGACCGGCCTGCTCGACGACCCCGGCCGGGCGCGCGCCATGGGCGCCGCCGGCCGGGCGTGGGTGGAGCAGCGGTGGTCCTGGGCGACGATCGCGGCCACCTTCGCCCAGGTGCTCGACGGGTAGCGGCCCCGTCCGGGGCACCGCCCCGAGCTGCGGAGGGTGGGGAGGACGGGGTCCCCTCAGGAGGAGCGGGGGGCAGCGGGGTCCTTCGAGTAGAGGGCCTGCACCTCGTCGTCGTACTGCGTCATCACCACGGCCCGCTTGAGCTTCAGGCTCGGGGTGAGCGTGCCGTTGGCCTCGGTGAAGTCCTCGGACAGCACCCGGATCTTCTTGATCGCCTCGGCGTGGGAGACGGCCTTGTTGGCCTCGGCGACCGCGCGGTCGAGCTCGGCCAGCAGCTCCCGGTCCTCGCGCAGCTGGTGCGGGGTCAGCGAGGCGTCCTTGCCCACGCTCGTGAGCCAGGCCGGCAGCGCCTCGGGGTCCAGGGTGACCAGGGCGCCGATGAAGGGCCGCTGGTCGCCGACGACGATGCACTGGCTGACCAGCTTGTGCGCGCGCAGCCGGTCCTCCAGCACCGCGGGGACGACGTTCTTGCCCGCCGCGGTCACCAGGATCTCCTTCTTGCGGCCGGTGATGGTCAGGAATCCCTGGGCGTCGAGCTCGCCGATGTCGCCGGTGCGGAACCAGCCGTCAGCGTCGATCGCCTCGGCGGTGGCCTGCTCGTTCCGCCAGTAGCCGCGCATCACGATGCCGCCGCGCACGAGCACCTCGCCGTCCTCGGCGATCATGGTGTCGACGCCGGGCAGCGGCCGCCCGACGGTGCCGATGCGCAGCGCGGCGTCGTGGTTGACCGCGGCGGCGGCGGTGGTCTCGGTGAGCCCGTAGCCCTCGAAGACGGTGACGCCCACGCCGCGGAAGAAGTGGCCCAGCCGGGCGCCCAGCGGGGCGCCGCCGGAGATGGCGGCGGAGCACCGGCCACCGAGCGCGGCGCGCAGCTTGCCGTAGACCAGCCGCTCGAACAGCGCGTGCTGGGCGCGCAGCGCCAGCCCCGGGCCGCCGGTGTCCTGGGCGCGGGACCAGTCGATGGCCACCTGCGCCGCCCGGTCGAAGACCTTCCCCCTGCCGCCGGCCTCGGCGGTGGCCTTGGCGGTGTTGTAGACCTTCTCGAACACCCGCGGCACGGCCAGCACGAAGGTGGGGCGGAAGCGGCCGAGGTCGCCGACCAGGTCCTTGATGTCGGGGGTGTGCCCGAGCGTCACCCGGTTGTCGATGCAGCCGACCTGCAGGACCCGGGCCAGCACGTGCGCCAGCGGGATGAACAGCAGCAGGGAGCCGCGCTCGTTGAGGTGGTCGGACAGCGTGCTGATCCCGTTGCGGATCTCGTAGAGGAAGTTCCCGTGGGTGAGCTCGCAGCCCTTGGGCCGCCCGGTGGTGCCGCTGGTGTAGATCAGCGTGGCCAGGCTGGCCGAGCCCAGCGTCGCCCGGCGCTCGGCCAGGACGCTGTCGGCGACGTCCGCGCCGGCGGTGGTGAGGGTGTCCAGGGCGCCCTCGTCGATCACCCAGCGGGCGTCGAGCTCGGGGACCTCGCTGCGGATGGACTCCACGACGCCGGCGTGCGCGGCGGTCTCGACCACGATCGCGCGGGCACCGGAGTCGGCGAGCACCCAGGCGACCTGGTCGGCGCTGGAGGTCTCGTAGACGGGGACGACGACCGCGCCGGCGGTCCAGATCGCGTAGTCCAGGACCGTCCACTCGTAGCGGGTGCGGGCGAGCAGGGCGACCCGGTCGCCGGCCCGCACGCCACCGGCGACCAGGCCCTTGGCGACCCCGGCGACCTCGGCGGCGAACTGGGCGTACGTGACGTCGGCCCACCCGCCCTCGTGCTGGCGCCGCAGCCCGACGTCATCGGCGTGCTCGGCCGCGTTGCGGGCGACCATGTCGGTCAGCGCCTCGTCGGGGCCCACGGTGGCGGTGGGGGGAACGCTCAGCTCGCGCACGCCGGTCCTCTCTGTCCGCCCTGCCGGGAGCTCCGTCGCACCCGGCCCGGACGTGGGGTCGGCCCCCAATCTAGTCCGGCGGCGCGCCCGGGCAGCAGCCCAGCGATCCCGTTGGGCGGGCGGTGGGCCCCGGTCGCGGACCAGGGCGGACGCGGGGGGCGACTACCCTGCGGCCCATGGCCGACCAGTCCACGCAGTCGATCGTCGTCGACGCACCCGCGGCCGACGTCATGGCCGTGATCGCCGACTTCCCGGCCTACCCGCGCTGGGTGGCCGCGGCCACGCAGGTCGAGGTGCTCGGGACCGGCCCCGACGGACGGGCCTCCCGGGTGCACTTCGTGCTCGACGCCGGTGCGGTCACCGACGACTACGTCCTGGCCTACACCTGGGACGGCGACCACCGGGTCGACTGGACCCTGGTGCAGGGCCAGATGCAGAAGCAGCAGGACGGCTCGTACTCCCTGGTGGAGTCCGGCGGGTCCACGACCGTCACCTACTCGATCACCGTCGACCTCTCCATCCCCATGCTCGGGCTGATCAAGCGCAGGGCCGAGAAGGTCATCCTGGACACCGCGCTCAAGGAGCTCAAGAAGCGCGTCGAGGGCTGATGGGCGCCGTCCAGGTCCTCCTCGTCACCGGCCCCGGCGGCGCGGGCAGCTCCACCGTCGCCGCGGCCACCGCCGCGCAACGGGCGGCGGCCGGTGCCCGGGTCGTGCTCCTCAGCGCCCAGCCGCCCGCGGTGCCCGGCCTCGGTGACGCGGTGACGGTCGACGTCGTGACCCCGCTGCCGGCCCTGGAGACCCTGTGGGCCCGGCACGCCGAGCAGGTGGCGGCCGCCGTCCCGGTGCTCACCGTGCCGCCGGCGAGTTCGGTGGTGCCCGTCCCGGGGGTGACCGGGTTCGCGCTGCTGACCGCGCTCGCCGGGCACGTCCGGTCCGCCGACGCCGACGTCGTCGTCGTGGACGCCGGCCCGCTCGCCGACGCGACCGCACTGCTCGCGCTGCCCGGCGCCCTGCGCTGGTGGCTGGGGCAGCTGGCCCCGACCCGGCTGCGGGTGCTGGCCACCCTGCGCGCGGCCGCGACCCCGGACCGGCCCGGCGCCGCCGCCGGGCTGCTGTCCGCCGCCGCCGCGGTGGAGGAGCTGCTGGACGCCGTTCCGCTGGCCGACCCCGCCCGTACCTCCGTGCACCTGGTGCTGCGTCCCGAGCCGGCTGCCGCCGACCACCTGCAGGAGACCGCCGCCGCGCTGGCGGTTCTCGGCCAGCGGGTCGCCTCGGCGACCGTGGCCCGGGTGCTGCCGGCCGGGGCGGGGGAGTGGTGGGCGGCCCGCGCCGCCGTGCAGGCCGACGCCGTCGTCCGGGTGCGCGCACTGCTCGCCGCTGTCGCCGAGGTGGCCGAGGCCGCCGTCCCGCCGGCGTCGCCCGCCGACCTGCTGGCCCTGGACGCCGCCGCGCCCGGGACCGTGACCGCCCCGTCGGCGGTCCTGGCGTCCCGGCGGTCGGCGGAGGGGTGGACGCTCGGCGTCGCGCTGCCGCACGCCCGCCGCGGCGGGGTCGGGCTGACCCGCTGGGACGACGACCTGGTGGTCACCGCGGCCGGCGTGCGCCGGTCGCTGCCGCTGGACGCGGTGCTGCGGCGCTGCACCGTGGTCTCCGGGCACCTCGCCGCCCCCGGCACCGAGCAGGCCACCCTGGAGGTCCGGTTCACCCCCGACCCGGCGCAGTGGCCGCCCGGTCTCCTGACCGCCGCCACCGGACCCACCCTCAGCGGACCCACCACCGCCGGACCCACCACCAGCGAACGGAGCCCCGCGTGACCACCCCCGGACCCGACTGGGTCGCCCACGCCCGGCGGTTCGCCGCGGGTCTGGCCGCGGAGCACGCCGCCGGCACGTCGCTGTCCGACGTCCTCGGCGGGCTGCTGGGCGGCGCGGCCACCGCGTCCCCGCCGGCGGCCGACCACTCCGCGGAGTGCCGCCGGTGCCCGGTGTGCACCGGCCTGGCCGCGCTGCGCGGCCGCCGTCCCGATGTGCTCGAGTCCCTGGCCGACGTGCTCACCTCCGCGGCGACGACGTTGCGGGCCCAGGCGAGCACCCAGGGCACCCCATCCCGTCCGGGCGGCAGCGACGCCGCAACCGGCGCCCCCGACCCCGCCGCGTCCGAGCCGGACGCGGCCGCTCCTCCGGAGACGACCGTGCCCCACACTGCCCCCGTCCAGCGGATCGACGTCGCGTGAGCGCCCCGGACGCCGACCTGAGCGCCCTGCCGTACGGCTGCGCCGAGGACGCCGCCGCGCTGCCCGCGCTCGGCATCGACATCGGCGGCACCAAGGTCGCCGGCGGCGTCGTGCTGCCCGACGGCACCATCACCGACACCGCCCGCCGGCCCACGCCGGGCAAGTCGGTGGCCGCGACGGAGGACGCGATCGCCGCCGTCGTCGACGAGCTGGCGCAGCGGCACGGCGGGCCGCTGGTCGGCGTGGGCGTCGGCGCGGCCGGCTGGTTCGACCGCACCGGCGACACCGTGCTGTTCAGCCCGCACCTGGCCTGGCGCAACCAGCCGCTGCGCAAGGAGCTGTCCGACCGGCTGGGGCGCCCGCTGTGGGTGGGCAACGACGCCGACGCCGCCGCCTGGGCCGAGTACCGCTACGGCGCCGCCCGGGGCAGCAGCCTGATGCTGATGATCACCCTGGGCACCGGCATCGGCGGCGGGATGGTCATCGACGGCCGGCTCCAGCGCGGTGCCCACGGCGTCGCCGGCGAGTACGGCCACGTGCGGGTCGTGCCCGACGGCCGGCTGTGCGCGTGCGGCAACCGCGGCTGCTGGGAGCAGTACGCCAGCGGCAACGCCCTGGGCACCACCGCCCGCGAGGTCGCCCACTCCTCACCGGCCGCCGCCGCGCACCTGCTGGACCGGGTGGACGGCGACCCGGACCGGATCACCGGCGAGGACGTCGCCCGGGCCGCCGCCGACGGCGACCCGCTGGCCGGCGAGCTGCTGGCCGAGGTGGGCACCTGGCTGGGCCAGGGCATCGCGGACCTGTCCGCCGTCCTGGACCCCGAGGTGGTCGTCATCGGTGGTGGCGTGAGCGTGCTCGGCGAGACGGTGCTCGGCCCGGCGCGTCAGCGCCTGGAGCGGGCGCTGCCCGGCCGTGGCTTCCGGCCCGGCCCGCGGATCGTGGCCGCCGAGCTGGGTGCCCAGGCCGGGCTGGTCGGTGCGGCCGACCTCGTCCGCCGCGCCGTCTGCGAGGGCGACTCCTGATGAAGGACCCCCGTGCTCCCCGCCACGAGCAAGCTCGCGGCGGGCCCCTGCACGGGGGCCGACAGGCGGCGCCGTCCTGGGCGGAGCTGTCGGATCACGGGGGCCGCTAGACCACTGCGCCGTCGTCGCCGTCGTCGGTGGAGCGCTCCCGCATCCGGGAGACCAGCACGCCGACGCCACCGATCAGCGCGGCCACGCCGAGCACCAGCCCGGTGTCGACCGACAGCCCGAGCCGGCCCGGCGCGATGATCAGCACCGCGCCGACCGCGATGAGCAGCAGCGAGTACAGCGAGGCGGGCGCCAGCACCGGCAGCGGCGGGGGCGGCGGGGGTTCGAAGTGCTCCTCGGGCAGGTCGAGCACCGAGCGCTCGGCCGGCGGCGGGGGCGGGTCGTCGCGCGGTTCGCCGGGTGCGGCGGTAGGGCCGTGCTCGGCCTCGAACGCGGCGACGATCCGGGCGAAGGCCTCGTCGTCGGCGGCGGGGTCCCGCGCCGGGCGCCGCGGCGGCGCCGCCGGCACCGGCGGGACGGGCGGCCCGCCGTGCTCGTCGAGCACCGCGGCGGCCTCGGCGCGCCGGGCCCGGTCGACGAAGAGCCGGTCCGAGGGTGGGCTGGGCAGCGAGACGCCGCGGGTGTAGGGGTCGACGTCGGTGGACGGCTCCAGGTAGGCGGCGATCCCGGCCGCGGCCAGCACGTCGAGCAGGTGCTCACCGACCCGCGGGTCGACGTCGCGCAGCGGGTGCCACAGGACGGCATCCAGGCCGTTGTCGCGGCGGCCGCGACCGCGGCGGGGGAGCGTCACGCCGTCGTCCCGCGGGCGGCGGGCACGCGGTCGCGGATCCACTGCACCGACCGGGCGAACAGCAGCGGGGCGTCGTTGTCCAGGGTCGCCACGTGGAAGCTGTCGTGCAGCAGCACCTCGGTGGTGTCGGTGCTGGCGGCCCGTTCCAGCAGCAGCCGGGTCGAGGCGGGTTCCACGACGTGGTCGGTGACGCTGCGGAAGACCAGCAGCGGCGCGCGCACCGAGCCCAGGTCCGCCCGCACCGCCGCCCACAGCCGGCGCAGCGCCACCGCCGCCCGCGTGGGCAGCCTCGGGTAGGCCAGCTCCGTGGCGCCGGGCTTCTTGATGTCGCCGGCGATCGCCGCCCAGACCGGCGTCACCCGGGCCAGCACCGGCAGCAGCCGCGCGTCGCGGCGCTCGGTGAGCAGCGAGGGGTTGACCAGCACCAGGGCCGTGACGTCGTCCGGGCGGCGCTCGGCCAGCCGCAGCGCCAGCGTGCCGCCCATCGACAGGCCGGCCACGACGACGGCGTCGCACCGGGTCAGCAGGTCGTCGAGCGCCGCGGACAGCGCGCCGTACCAGTCGTCCTCGGTGCTGGTGTTGGCGTCCTCCCAGCGGGTGCCGTGCCCGGGCAGCAGCGGGCAGGCGACGGAGAACCCGGCCCCGGCCAGGTGGTCGCCCCAGGACCGCATGCTCTGCGGGGTGCTGGTGAAACCGTGGCAGAGCAGCACCCCGACCGGCCCGCCCGGCAGGTCGAACGGCTCGGCCCCGGGCATCACCGGGATGGCCTGCGGCATCGGTCCTCCGGGGAGCGCTCGGGCGTGGCGGCTGGGGCAGGATGGCCCCGGACGGCTCGCCGGTTGTCGGACGGCTGCGTGCCTCCCTAGTCTGACAGTCGCTGAGGGAGGCGCGTTGTTCTACTGGTTCCTCAAGTTCGCGGCCGTCGGGCCGATCGTCTCGCTCGTGCTGCGGCCGACGGCCGAGGGCACCGAGCACGTGCCGGCCAAGGGCGCGGCGATCATCGCGAGCAACCACCTGTCGGCCTCCGACTGGGTGTTCATGCCGCTGTCGCTGCGCCGCCGGGTCACCTTCCTGGCCAAGGCCGAGTACTTCACCGGCTCCGGGGTCAAGGGGGCCGCCCAGCGTGCCTTCTTCGCCGGCAGCGGCCAGGTGCCCATCGACCGCACCGATGCCAGCGCCGCCGAGGACGCCATCCGCACCGGCATGCGCATCCTGCGCGAGGGCAAGCTGCTGGGCATCTACCCCGAGGGCACCCGCTCGCCCGACGGCCGGCTGTTCCGCGGCAAGACCGGCGTCGCCCGGATGACGCTGGAGACCGGCGCTCCGGTCGTCCCGGTCGCGATGGTCTACCGGCCGCGCCGGGTGCCGCTGCCGGGCAGGGCCGGCCGGGTCCTGGGCAGCGTCTTCGCCCGGGTGACCGTGCGCTTCGGGCAGCCGCTGGACTTCTCCCGCTACGCCGGGCTCAGCGGTGACCGGTTCGTCGAGCGCTCGATCACCGACGAGGTCATGTACGAGATCATGGAGCTGTCCGGTCAGGAGTACGTCGACCTCTACGGCGCCAAGGTGAAGAAGTCGATGGACACCACCGGCGCCTCGGCGGCCGACGCCGTGGGCCGGCTCCAGCCGCAGCCGCGCGAGGCCGCCGACCGGCTCCCGGACTCCCTGGCCGGCTGATCCAGGCGGTCAGACCGCCGTCAGCCGGGTACGACGGCGACGGCCTCGACCTCGACCAGCTGGTCGGGGTACCCGAGCACCGTGACACCGAGCAGCGTGCTCGGGGCGTCGTGGTCGCCGAAGGCGGCCCGGACGACGCCCCACGCCGCGACGAGGTCGGCCCGCTGGGCCGACGCCACGTAGACCGTCGTCCTGACCACGTCCGACAGACCGGCTCCCGCCGCCTCGAGCGTGGTCACCAGGTTGGCCACGACCTGGCGCGCCTGCCCGGCGACGTCACCCACCGCGACGGTGGCCCCGGCGGCGTCCAGGGGGCAGGCGCCGGCGGTGAACACCGTGCGGCCGGACCCCACGACCGCGGCGTAGGCGTACGGGACCTGATCGGTCAGGCCGGTGGGGCGGACGAACTCGATCCCGGCAGGCACCGGCCCATCCTGCCCGGACGCCCGTGGTCTCCGCACCCGCTCCTGGACGGCGCGGACGGCCCGCACCGCCCCGGTCAGACCGCGGTGGTGGTGGCCTGGTCGGTCGTGCCGTGCAGGGCGACGGCGGCCTTCTCCCGGTGCCGGTCCAGCCGGGCCATCACCGGGGTGGCGGCGACGCCGTGGACGACGACCGAGCCCAGCACGACCAGCACCGTGACCCGCCAGAGCTGGTCGGCGGCGGCGAAGTCGGCCTTCTCCAGCGCGTAGGCCAGGTAGTACAGCGAGCCGATCCCGCGGACGCCGAAGAAGGAGATGACCGCCCGCTCCCGGCGTCCGGTCTTCCCGCCCGCCAGCCCCAGCCAGCCGGTGGCCGGGCGGACGACGAAGAGCACCAGCACGGCCAGGGCGATCTCCGCCCCGGTGACCTCGGCCAGCGCACCGCGGGCGACGGCCCCGCCGAGCAGCACGAGCAGGACCATCGTCAGCAGCCGTTCCACCTGCTCGACGTAGGTGTGCAGCGTCTTGTGCTGGCCGTGCGCGCGCTCCGCGGCCCGGATGGTGCAGGCGCAGACGAAGACGGCGACGAAGCCGTACCCCTCGGCGAGCTCGGTGACCCCGTAGGCGAGGAAGACGGTGGCCAGCGCGACGAAGCCCTCGGCCCGCTCGGCCAGGCCGACCTCCTGGGACCGGGTGGAGAAGAACAGCAGGCGGAGCACCCAGCCGACGGCGATGCCGACGGCCACCCCCGCGGCCAGCCGCCACAGCACGTCCAGCAGCAGCCAGTCGACCAGCCACTCCGACGGCGCCGTCCCGACGGTGGCCATGGCGATCGCGGCGTAGGTGAACGGGAAGGCCAGCCCGTCGTTGAGCCCGGCCTCCGCGGTGAGGGCGAACCGCGCCTCGTCCTCGCTCTCGACGTCCTCGGTCGGCTCGCCGACCTGCACCTCGGTGGCCAGCACCGGGTCGGTGGGCGCCAGCACGGCGGCCAGCAGGACGGCCGCGGCCGCACCCAGGCCGAGCAGCCAGCCGCCCAGCAGCGCGGTGACGACGATGGTCACCGGCATGGTCACCGCCAGCAGCCGCCAGGTGGTGGCCCAGCGGCGCCAGCCCACCGGCCGGTCCAGGGCGAGCCCCGCGCCCAGCAGCGAGACGATCACGCACGCCTCGGTGAGGTGCACGGCGATGGTCGAGTGCTCCATCGGGTCGGGGGTGGGCAGCCCCTGGACCAGCGCGAAGACCAGCGCGCCGATGCCCACCACGACCATCGGGACCGAGACGGGCAGCCGGCGCAGCAGCCGGGGGAGCAGGGCGGCCAGCAGCGCGGCGACGCCGGCCAGGGCGTAGGTGGAGCCGGTGGGGTCCATGCCGCTCAGCTCGCCGGGGACGGGGGGGGTCTGCGGTGCGTCGTCCTGGCTCATCGGGTCAAGGATGCCTGTCGCGGGCAACCCGGTCGCCGGCAGCGGGTCGGGGCGGGGACGATCGGCCAGCGCCTACGGTGTCGGCGTGACCGTGCGGCGCTTCTTCTACGACACCGAGTTCATCGAGGACGGCACGACGATCGACCTGGTGTCGATCGGGGTGGTCGACGAGACCGGCCGCGAGTTCTACGCCGTCAGCACCGAGTTCGACCCCGACCGCGCCATCCCGTGGGTGCGCCGCAACGTCCTGGACCAGCTGCCGCCCCCGGCCGACAAGGCGTGGCGCAGCCGGCAGCGCATCCGGGAGGACCTGCTGTCCTTCCTGACCGCGCCGGGGGAGGAGGTCGAGCTGTGGGCCTGGTTCGCCGCCTACGACCACGTGGCGCTGGCCCAGCTGTGGGGCGCGATGCCCGCGCTGCCCCGGTCGATCCCGCGGTTCACCCACGAGCTGCGCCAGCGGTGGGACGACGCGGGCCGGCCCGTGCTGCCGCCGAAGCCGGCCGGCACGCACGACGCCCTGGTCGACGCCCGTTACAACCTCACCCGCTGGCAGGTCGTCGAGGCGGCCCGGTGAGGGCGGGGGAGATCCGCACGCTGCTGGCCCGGGCCTACGCCGCGGACCCGCTGCTGGCGTGGGTCTTCCCCGACGCGCAGGACCGGCCGGAGGCGACGGCCGCCTGGCTCGGCGTGAGCGTCGAGCGCTACCTCGCGGCCGGGGAGGTCGAGGAGGCGCGGGAGGACGGCGTGCTCACGGCGGTCGCGCTGTGGCGGCAGCCGACGACCGCGCTCACCGGCCCACCCGACCTGCTGCCGACGGCGGGTGGCCTGCTGCGGGCGATCATCGGGCCGGACCGGGCAGCGGCGGTCGCGGCGGGCTTCGCGGCGGCACCGCGGCCACCGGACGACGTCCCGGGCGCCTACCTGCACTTCCTGGCCGTCGCGCCGGGTGCGCAGGGCCGCGGCCTCGGCGGGCGGCTGCTGGACCGGGTGCTGGCGCGGTCGCGCGCCGACGGGGTCCCGCTCCGGCTGGACACCACCAACCCGGCCAACCTGCCCTTCTACGGGTCGCACGGCCTGACCGTGGCCGCCGAGGCCCGGCTGGGCCCGACCGGCCCGCTGATCTGGCGGCTCGAGAGCGACCGCGTGCGCTGAGGCCGGGTCCCGGGGACGGGGAGCCGGCCTCGACGCACACCCTCGGGAATGCAGCAGGGGCCGCCGGCAGCTGAGCGCTGCCGACGGCCCCTGGCGCCCTGCGAGGGGGTCCTCACACGGTGAAGACGTCGATCAGGCGGGTGAGCTCACCGGAGAGGTGGTCGAGCTCCCGGGCCGCGGTCCGTGCCTGGTCGACGTCGGCCGCGGTGCGGTCGGCGTCGGTGGTGACGTCGTTCATCGTCCCGGTGACCGAGGTGGCGCCGTCGGCGACCGAGCTGACGCTGCGGGACAGCTCGTTGGTGACCGCCGTCTGCTCCTCCACCGCGCTGGCGATGGTGGTCTGGTGGTCGTTCATCTCGCGGATGACCCCGACGATCTGGGAGATCGAGCCCACGGCAGCGCTGGTGTCGGCCTGGATCGACTGCACCCGCTGGTGGATCTCCTCGCTGGCCCGCGAGGCCTCCTGGGCCAGCTCCTTGACCTCGGTGGCGACGACGGCGAAGCCCTTGCCGGCCTCCCCGGCGCGGGCCGCCTCGATGGTGGCGTTGAGCGCCAGCAGGTTCGTCTGCTCGGCGACCGCGGAGATGACCTTGACGACGTCGCTGATCTCGGCCGAGCTGGCGCCCAGCGCGGCGATCGCGGTCTCGGTCCGGGCCGCGAGGTCGACCGCCCCCTGACCGACGTGGCTGGCCTCGCTGGCACTGCGGGCGATCTCCCGGATCGCCGAGCCCATCTGCTCGGCGCCGGCCGCGGCGGAGGAGACGCCGGAGCTGATGTCGGAGGCCGCGGCGTGGGCGTGGCGGGCCTGGTCCCGGCTGCGGGTGGCGCGCTCGCCGAGCCCGTCGGCGATGCGGGAGACCCCCGAGGCCGACGACGCCAGCGAGCCCGCGGCCGAGCCGATGTCCCGGATGGTGCCGGCCACCTTGTCCACGAAGCGGTTGAACGCCCCGGCCAGCTCGCCGACCTCGTCGCGGGAGGAGTCGTCGACCCGCTGGGTGAGGTCACCCTCGCCGTCGGCGATCTCGGTCATGCGCCGGCGGAGTGCGTCCAGCGGGGCGGTGAGCCGGCGGCCCATCGACCAGGCGATCAGGAACCCGACGACCCCGACCAGCAGGGCGGCGACCACCAGGGCGGTGAACATCGCCGAGCGGCCCTCGTCGAGCCGGGTCACCGGGCCGGCGAAGTCGCTGTCCCGGGCGTCGACGACCAGGACCCAGTCCCACGGTTCGTAGTAGGCGACCTGGACGGTGTGGGTGCCGGTGGCGGCGTCCCGGTAGCGGACGGTCGCCTGGGCGCCGTCCTCCAGCGCGACCGCGGCGGCCACCGCCTCGGCGACGTAGGCCCTGCCGTCGGCGTCCGTCGCCTCGAGCAGCGTGTCGCCCTCGCCGGCACCGTCCTTGCTGATCAGCACGGTGCCGGCCCGGTCCCCGGTGCCGCCCAGCGCCCAGACCGTGCCGTTCTCGCCGGCCGTGGTGGTCTGCAGGCTCTCCCGCAGCGCCGGCAGGTTCTCCTGCTCGACGCCCACGTAGAGCATGCCGATGACCTGGTCGCCCTCGAACAGCGGCTGGTAGGCGGTGGCGTACCAGGAGTCGACGACGAACGCCGTCCCGCGGTAGGTCTCCCCGGCCAGGACGGCGGAGACGACGGCGTTCGGGGTGTTGGTGGCGCCGACCGCCGGGATGTAGGTGCCGATGGCCCGGCTGCCGGTGGCGCTGACGACGTTGGTGCCCACGCGGAGCATGTCGCCGGCGTCGTTCATCCGCTGGAAGACCGTGGCGGTGCCACCGACGAGGGACTGCACCTGGTCGACCAGGGGGGTCGGCTGTGCGACGTCGGCGTTCTGGCCCAGCCAGTCCTCGCCCACCAGGACGCGGGGGAGCGCGACCGGGGTGACCTCACTGGTGACCTGGTTCCTGGCGTCCCACTGGACGGTGTTGCGGGTGGGCGAGCCCAGGCTCAGCCCCCCGCTCTGCTCGAGGACGTAGTTGGCGACCTGCAGGTCGGAGTCGACCTTGGCCGCCGTGGACTCGCCCTGCGTCGCCACGACGTCGTAGACGCCGTCGGTGGTCTGCTCGATGCCGTGGTCGACCAGCTCCTGGACGTCGGCCCTGGCGTCGTCGGCGAACCGTCCGCTCTGCCAGGCGCTCACCCCCACCATGGCCGTCCCGGTGACCGCGATGCTGGCGACCGCCAGCGCCACGACCCTCGTCCTGATGCCCCTGCGCACGTGTGCTCCCTGACCCGCATCCCCCAGGCGGGGTGTCCCGCCTCGGCTCCGACATCGGCAGCCGGGTCGATCACCGGTACCGGTGGCCGACGGCGGGGCCGCGCGGTGCCGGTCGGGGTCCGGGCCGCCGGTACCCTCGTGCCGTGAGCCTCCCCGAAGCCGCTGAGCTGGTACCGGACCTGGACCGGTGGCGGGAGCTGCCCGCCGCCCAGCAGCCCGAGTGGCCCGACCGCGCCGCGCTCGATGCCGTGCTGTCCACCCTCACGAGCGTGCCGCCGATCGTGGCGCCGGCCGAGGTCGACACGCTGCGCGCGCAGCTGGCCGACGTAGCGCAGGGCAAGGCGTTCCTGCTGCAGGGCGGGGACTGCGCGGAGACCTTCGACCTCAACACCGAGCCGCACCTGCAGGCCACCACCCGCACGCTGCTGCAGATGGCCGTCGTCCTCACCTACGGCGCGAGCGTGCCGGTGGTCAAGGTCGGCCGGGTGGCCGGGCAGTACGCGAAGCCGCGTTCGTCGAACACCGACGCGCTGGGGCTGCCGTCCTACCGCGGCGACATGGTCAACTCGCTCAACCCGGTGCTCGAGGAGCGGATCCCGGACCCGAACCGGCTGGTGCGGGCCTACGCGAACTCGGCCGCGGCGATGAACATGATCCGCGCCTACGCCCGCGGTGGCCTGGCCGACCTGCACGCGGTGCACGACTGGAACAAGGACTTCGTCGCCAGCTCCCCGGCCGGGGTGCGCTACGACGTCATCGCCCAGGAGATCGACCGGGCGCTGGCGTTCATGAAGGCCTGCGGCATCGACTCCGAGGCGATGCGCGGGGTGGAGCTGTTCAGCAGCCACGAAGCGCTGATCCTGGACTACGAGCGGGCCCTGCTGCGCATGCACGAGGGCCGCCCGTACGCGCTGAGCGGGCACTTCGTCTGGGTGGGGGAGCGCACCCGCCAGATGGACGGCGCGCACATCGAGTTCGTCTCCCGGCTGGCCAACCCGATCGGGGTCAAGATCGGGCCGGGCACCACCCCGGAGCAGGCCACCGAGCTGGTCGAGCGGCTGGACCCCGAGGGCGTGCCCGGCCGGCTCACCCTGATCAGCCGGATGGGCAACGGGAGGATCCGCGACGTCCTCCCGGCGATCGTGGAGAAGGTCACCGCCAGCGGCCACCAGGTCGTGTGGCAGTGCGACCCGATGCACGGCAACACCCACGAGTCGCCGAGTGGCTACAAGACCCGGCACTTCGACCGGGTGGTCGACGAGGTGCTCGGCTTCTTCGCCGTGCACCGCGGCCTGGGCACCTGGCCCGGCGGCATCCACGTCGAGCTCACCGGTGAGGACGTCACCGAGTGCCTCGGCGGGGCGATGGAGATCAGCGACGACGACCTCAACAGCCGGTACGAGACCGCCTGCGACCCGCGGCTGAACACCGGGCAGTCGCTGGAGCTGGCGTTCCTCGTGTCGGAGATGCTGCGCAGCTGAACAAGGACCCCGTCCCCTCGTCCCTCGCACGCTCGGGACGAGCCTCTGGACGGGGTCGTACCCCCACCAGTCGCGGCGGGCCCCGTCAGCGGGGCCGGAAGGCACAGTGCGATGACGAGCTCCACCAGCGGCGCGGTCGACCTGCGCTCGGACACCCTGACCCGTCCCACGCCCGGCATGCGCGCGGCGATGGCCGAGGCCGAGGTCGGTGACGACGTCTACGTCGAGGACCCCACGGTCAACGCCCTCGAGGAGCGGGTCGCCGACCTGTTCGGCCACGAGGCCGCCCTGTTCGTGCCGAGCGGGACGATGGGCAACCAGATCGGCCTGCGGCTGGTCTGCGAGCCCGGTCAGGAGGTGCTCGGGGACGCCGACGCGCACGTCTTCACCTACGAGATGGGTGCCGCGGCCGCGCTGTTCGGGCTCTCCTCGCGCACGGTGGTCTCCGGCACCGGGGGCGGCGGGTACGGCGACGCCGGGCAGGTGTCGGCCGACCAGCTGATCGCCCAGGTGCGCCCGAAGGACGACTGGCACCTGACCTCGACCGCCGCGGTGGCCGTGGAGAACACGCACAACCGCGGTGGCGGGCTCGTGCAGCCGCTGGCCGAGCTGCAGAAGCTGTGGAACTGGTCGCGCGGGGCCGGGGTGAACGTGCACCTGGACGGCGCCCGGATCTGGAACGCGCACATCGCCTCCGGCGTCCCGCTGTCCACCTACGGCCGGCTCGCCGACACCGCCTCGGTCTGCCTGTCCAAGGGCCTGGGTGCCCCGGTCGGTTCGGTGCTGGTGGCCGGCGCCGAGCGCATCGCGGCGGCCCGGCTGTGGCGCAAGCGGCTGGGTGGCGGCATGCGGCAGGTCGGCGTGCTGGCCGCCGCCGGCGCCTACGCCCTCGACCACCACCTCGAGCGGCTGGCCGAGGACCACGAGCACGCCCGGCTGCTGGCGTCCCTGCTGGGCGTGGACCCGGCCCGGGTGCACACCAACATGGTCGTGGTCGACGACGTCGACGCGGCCACCGTGGTGCCGGCCGCGCGGGCGCAGGGGGTCCTGGTCGGGCACGTCAGCGCCCGGCGGATCCGGCTGGTCACCCACCTGGACGTCGACCGGGCCGGGGTCGAGCGCGCGGCCGAGGTGCTCGGCGGGCTCATCGCCCGCTGACGTCCCGTCCCGGTGCCCTTGTCGGTGGCCGGCTCGCCCCCCCCGGCACGACGGCGACGGGAACGGCAGCGGCGGGGGAGTCACGATGGCGGTCGGCCGCACGGCCCCGCCGCGGTTCAGCACCGTGCTGCTGCTGGTGCTCATCCTGCTCGACACCGGGTGCAGCCCGCTGGCCACCGCGGGCGCCGTCGACGAGGAGGTCTGCGGGTCGCCAGGGCTCGGCCACCGTGGCGCAGCTGACCACCGCCGGGCTGATCGCCCCGGCCGTCGAGTCCGCCGACCTGTCCCGGTTGGACGTCACGCTGGTCGTCGTGGCCACCGCCTGCGGTGCCACGGTGCTGTCGCACGTCGACGACTCCGGCTTCTGGCTGGTCGGCCGGTTCCTGGAGATGGACGTCAGGACCACGCTGCGCACCTGGACGGTGCCGGAGACGCTGATCGGCGTCGTGATCGCCGCGCTGCTCAGCCTGGTCGTCCGACCCCGGCACGCGCCGGGGCCGGGCCGCCCGCACGATGCGGACGACCCGGCCCCGGGTGGGCGAGCCGGCTCAGTAGGCGCTGAAGAGCAGGTCGTTGTTCGCCGTCCGGGTGGTCTTCACCCGGTCCTTGGTGGTGGCGCCCAGCACGGCGGCGGAGACGGTCGCCGGGCTCGCCGCCGGGTTGCCCTGCAGGTACAGCGCGGCCACGCCGGCCACGTGCGGGGTGGCCATCGACGTCCCGCTGATCGTGCTGGTCGCCGTCGTCGAGGTGTACCAGTCGCTGGTGATGCCCACGCCGGGGGCGAACAGGTCGACGCAGGCGCCGTAGTTGCTGAACGAGGCCGGGGCGTCGGTGCGGTCGGTGGCCCCGACGGTCAGCGCTGCGGGCACCCGGGACGGCGACCCGGCGCAGGCGTCCTGCGGGACCCCGCGGGCGTTGCCGTTGCCGGCGGCCACGGCGTAGGTGACCCCGTCGGCGATGGAGCGCTGCACGGCCGAGTCGACGGCGGTGCTCGCCCCACCGCCCAGGCTCATGTTCGCCACGGCGGGGGCGCCGGCGGCGTGGTCGGCGGTGACCCAGTCGATGCCGGCGATGACCCCGGCGTTGGTACCGCTGCCCGCGCAGTCCAGCACCCGGACGCCGACCAGGCGCACGCCCTTGGCGACCCCGTGCAGGTTGCCGCCGACGGTGCCCGCGACGTGCGTGCCGTGGCCGTTGCAGTCGTCGGCGCTGCCGCCGTCCACGGCGTCGTAGCCGGACACCGCACGGCCGGCCAGGTCGGTGTGGTCCAGGCGGATGCCGGTGTCGATGACGTAGGCGGTGACCCCGGCGCCGGTGGCGGCGTAGCTGTAGCTGCTGCTCAGCGGCAGGGCCCGCTGGTCGACCCGGTCCAGCCCCCAGGTCGCGCCGGTCTGGGTCGCGGCCAGCTGCACCGGCTGGTCCTCCTCCACCGACGCCACCCCGGGCAGCGTCGAGAGCCGGGCGGCCACCGTCGTGGGCAGCGTGACGGCGAAGCCGGTCAGCGCCGCGGTGTAGACGTGGTCGACCTCGCCGCCGAGGCGCTGGACGGCCTGGGCCGCGATCGCCGCCGCCGGGGAGCCGGGGGTGAGGGTGACGATGTAGGTGTCCAGCGTCTGCGGGGCCGCGGCGGCGGTGCCGGCGCCGACCCCGCTCACGGTCAGGGCGGTGAAGGAGAGGGCGGTGAGGGAGAGGGTGCTGACGGTCCGGGTGGTCAGACGGGTGCGCATGGGCGGGAGCTCTCCTCGGTCCGGTAGGCCGCACTCTGAGGTACGACCTGATCACGTCGAGTGAAACCTGTCACTGCCCGAGGCGGAAGACCTGTGTCGGTGGGATCGATTTCATCCGGCGCGTCGCCGGTGCCGGGCGCGTCGGAGGACGGGTCGGCCGGGAACGGCGACCGGAGCTGCGGGGAGGCCGTCCCCGCAGCGCGCGGAGCAGCGCGGTGTCGCGGGACGGGCCGTCGTCCTCGCTGGGCGTCCCGACCACCGGCCCGGGCCCACGGTGGCCTCGCTGGGGGAGCCCGCATCGACCGGGAACGGCGCGTGGATGAAGGAGGGCACCCCGCGCTCGGCGCAGCCGGCGGTGGACGCGGCGTCCTGGGCCGGGTCGCCGGCGCCGGGCCGCCAGCTGCGCGGGTTGCCCACGAACACCTGGACGGCGCGGGCGCCGACGGCGTCGGTGCAGGCCGGACCGCCCCTGGCCAGACCATCCCTGGCCAGGCCGCCCGTGACCTGGATGTGCGCGCCGACCGGCGGCGGGGTGTGCGCAGAGGTCCCGGGGGCGCAGGTCAGCCGAACGTCGCGAGGATGGTCACGGTGGTGCCGAGCTCGACGGTCTCGCCGGCGCCGGGGGTCTGCCGGATGACCCGGTTGCCGAAGAACTGCTGCACCTCGACGTCCAGGCCGGCCTCCTCCAGGATCCGCTGCGCGTCGTCCCGGCTCTGACCGAGCACGTCGGGCACGGCGACCTGGGGCAGCCCCTCGGAGACGGTGATGGTCACCGGGCTGCCGTAGGGCTGCGGGTCGTCGTCCGGGCCGGGGCTCACCGCCATGACCGCACCGACGGGCACCGAGGCGGTGCGGTCGGTGTCGCGCTGCACGGTGAAGCCGAGCTGCTCCAGCGTCGACTGCGCGGCCTCCGGCGACTGGCCGACGACGTCGGGCACGTCGACCGGCGCCCGGCCGGAGGAGACCACCACGGTGACGGTGTCGCCGCGCTTGAGCTCGGTGCCGGGGGCGGGCTGGAAGGCGATGACGCTGCCGGCCGGCACGTCGGCGCTGAAGTCGTCGGTGCGGGCGACCGTCACGCCGGGCAGGTCGGTGCCCAGCCGGGCCAGCACCTGGTCGGCGGGCCGGCCGACCAGCTCCCCGGCGACGGTGAAGCGCTCGGGGCCCCGGGACGTCACCAGCTGCACGTCGGTGCCGCGGATCGCCTCACCCTGCCCCGGGTCGGCGGAGATGACCGCGCCCTCGGGGAACTCCTCGCTGAACTCCTGCAGGCCGAGCTCGGGGTCCAGGCCGGCCTCCTGGAGCAGGCCGATGGCGGTGTCGCGGTCCTTGCCGACCAGGTCGGGGACGTCGGTCCAACGGCCGGTGCCCAGCCACCACGCCACCGCGCCGATGGTGACGGCCAGCAGCAGCACCAGGGCGACGGCGAGCCGGGCCCGGCGCCGGCGGATGTGCTGCGGCACGCCGGGGCGCACGGGAGAGGGGCGCGCCCGGCCGACGGCGGTGGTCGGGCCGCCGCCCATGCCGGGCAGCACGGTGGTGCCGCGGCCGCGGTCGGCGCGCGCCCCGCCGAAGACCTCGGTGCGCGGATCGCCGCCGGGGTTGCTGTGCCGGCTCCCGGGGGAGCTGGGCTGGCGCGGGCGGGGCGCGGTCGGCCGGCTGATCGGGCGCAGCGTGGCGGTGGGGTCGCCGGCCGGGCGGCCGGTGGGCACCGGTACCCGGGCCAGGCCCAGGTCGGCGCGGAGGTCGGTCAGCTCGGCGAGGAACGCCCCGGCGTCCAGCGGCCGGCCGGCCGGGTCGCGCCGGGTCGTGCGGGCGACCAGCTCGTCGACCTGCCACGGCACGCCGGGGACCTCGGCCGACGGCGCGGGGACGTCGTGGTGCACGTGCTGGTAGGCCACGGCCAGGGCGCTGTCGCCGACGTAGGGCGGGTGGCCGGTGAGCAGCTCGTAGAACATCACGCCGGCGGCGTAGACGTCGCTGCGGGCGTCGCTGCGCCCGCGCTCGAGCTGCTCGGGGGACAGGTAGGCGACGGTGCCGATCAGCACCCCGCCGGTGTGGCTGGTCTGCCCGGTGCCGGCCACGGCGCGGGCCAGCCCGAAGTCGGCGACCTTGACCTGGCCGTCGGTGGCGATCAGCACGTTCTCGGGCTTGACGTCGCGGTGGGCGATGCCGGCCCGGTGCGCGGCGGTCAGCCCGGCCAGCACCGGCTCCAGCACGGCGAACGCCTCGCCGACGGTGAGCCGGCCGCGGGCCTGCAGCAGGTCACGCAGGGTGCGCCCGCGGACCAGCTCCATGACCAGGAACACCAGCCCCTGGTCGGCGCCCTGGTCGCTGACGGAGACGACGTTGACGTGGCTGAGCATCGCGGTGGCCCGGGCCTCACGGGTGAACCGGTCGACGAACGCCGGGTCGTGGGCCAGGTGCTCGGCCATCACCTTGACCGCCACCGTGCGGTGCAGGCGCAGGTCGGTGGCGGCGTAGACGGTGGACATGCCCCCGCGCGCCAGGCGCTCCTCGAGGCGGTAGCGCGCCTCGAGGACGAGGCCGACCACGGGGTCGGTCACGACGGTCTCCACGTGGGCGAGTCTAGGAGCGCAGAGCGTGTCCGGGAGGCGACGACGCGGGCCGTCGGGTCACGGGATGGACGCCGGTCGACGGGAGTGACCAGGGAGACACGTGGGACGGCGCTGCGTGGTCGGCGCGGGCCCCGGGTGGCCAGTGGGACCGCTGTGCGGCGACGGTGCGCCGCCTGCGTGTCCACCTCCGGCGCCCGGTGGGCGCGGGGACGGTGACTGGTCGCCGTCCCCGCGAGGTGTCCGGTCCGCACGCCACCATGGTGTGCGCTGACCCGGTCAGGAGCCTGCCGGCGGGTCGCGCCACGCCGTCCCGACCGGTGCCGGTACCCGGCCGGCCACCGGGGCACCGGCCGCCCGCTCGCCGGCCCGCGCGGCGCCATAGGCTCGTCGGCCATGGACACGTTCACCCCCGCTGAGGTCGCCGCGCAGCTCGGCGTCTCGACCAACAAGGTCCGCCAGCTGATCGCCGAGCGGAAGCTGATGGCGCTGCCCGGCAGCGGCAACAGCAAGATCCCGGTGGAGTTCATCCAGGACGGCGTCATCCTCAAGCACCTGCCCGGTCTGCTCACCGTGCTGCACGACGGCCGGTTCACCGACGAGGAGGCGTTCGAGTGGCTGTTCCGCGCCGACGACTCCCTACCGGGCACCCCGGTGCAGGCGCTGCGCGACGACCGGCACACCGAGGTCACCCGCCGCGCCCAGGCCCTGGCGCTCTGAGGTCCCGACCGGCCGCGGTTACGCCGCGGCCGGGGGTCTGCTGCCCACCCGCGCGAGCCGGGCGGCGGTGAGCCGGCGGGTGAACACGGCCAGCCGCCGTGGCTTCGACACCCGCACCCGGCCGTCGAGCACCCGGTACCCCGCCCGCTCGATCTCGGTGAGGATGCCGCCGTAGAGGTCGGTCGCGGCCCGCACGCAGTCCCGGGACTCCCGGGCCAGCATCGGCGTGCCGAGCGCCGCGTCGTCGTACCGGCGGCGGGTGAGCGCCACCATCTCCCGCATCAGCTCGGTGAAGCCGGGGGTGTGCTCACCTGCGGCCAGCTGCTCGCGGGTCACGCCGTGGGCCGCCATCAGGTCCGCGGGCAGGTAGACCCGCCCGCGGTCGACGTCCTCGGCGACGTCGCGGAGGAAGTTGGTGAGCTGGAAGGCCTCGCCGAGCGCGATCGCGTGCGGGGCGGCCTCCTCGCGGGCCACACCGGGGGCGGTGCCCAGGACGGGCAGCACCTGCAGCCCGATCACCGACGCCGAGCCCCACATGTACCGGTCCAGGGCGGCCAGGTCGGGGTAGCCGGTGACGTCGAGGTCGCTGGTCATCGCGGCCAGGAAGTCGACCAGGTGCTCCCGCGGGATGTCGTACCGGCGGTAGGTGTGCGCCAGCGCCAGCCGCACCGGGTCCTCGGACCAGCCGGCCTCGACCTCCGCGAGCGCGGCCCGCGACCAGGCCAGCAGCTCGCCCTCGGGGTCGCGGCCGGGCTCGTCGGCGCCGACGTCGACGATGTCGTCGGCCACCCGGGCGGCGGCGTAGAGCGCGTGGACCGCCGACCGGCGGTCGGGGGTGAGCAGCCGGGTGGCCAGGAAGTAGGACTTGCCGTGCTCGGCGGCGATCCCGCGGCAGACCGCGTAGGCACCGTCGAGCTGCTCCTGCTGGGCGGCGCGGGTGGGCGGGGGCATCGGGGTGGGGCTCGGAGGTGGCGACACCGGGGTGGGTCGGGTCGGCGGCGGTCGGGTGCTCATGCCTGCACCGGGCCGGTGATCCGTTCCGCGGCCAGCCGGCCGCTGATGACCACCATCGGCACGCCGACGCCCGGCTGCACCGAGGAGCCGGCCAGGACGACGTTCTCCGGGCCGCTGCGCGGCAGCGTGGAGGGCCGGAACGGGCCGGTCTGGCCGAAGGTGTGGGCGAGGGCGAACGGCGTTCCGGCGACCATGCCCTGGGCCGCCCAGTCGCGGGGGTCCAGCAGCTCCTCCACCTCGATCGCGTCGCTGATGCCGGTCCAGCCGCGGGCCTCCAGGGTGGTCAGCAGCTCGTCCCGGTAGCGGGGGGTCAGCGCGTTCCAGTCCAGGTCGGGGTTGCCGCCGCTGCGCCGGTCCAGGTTGGGCGTGGGGGCGACGACGCTGAGCACCTGCCCGCCCTCGGGGGCCAGCGAGCGGTCGGTCACCGACGGCATGCTGATCAGCAGGCTCGGGTCGCTCATCGGCCGCCCGTCGCGGGTCAGCTCGTCGAACACCTGCTGCCAGGACTCCCCGAAGCTGATCGTGTGGTGGGCCTGGCCCGGCAGCTCGGCCCGCACGCCCAGGTGCAGCGCGACGCAGGACGGCGAGTAGACCGGCCGGCGCGGGCCGCGCAGCCCGGGCACCAGGCGGTGCGGGGCGTCGGCGGTGACCACGACGGCGTCGGCGGGCAGCAGGTCGCCGCCGGCCAGCGCCACGCCGGTGACCCGGCCGCCTGCGGTCTCCAGCCGGTCGACCTCGGTGCCGTAGCGGAACTCCACCCCGGCCGCGGCCGCGGCGGCGGCCATCGCGCGGGGGACGGCGCCGATCCCGCCGGCCGGGTGCCAGACCCCGGCGCCGATGTCGAGCTGGGCGATGACGGCGTAGGCCGCGATCGCCCGGAACGGGGAGACCCCGGCGTAGAGCGCCTGGAAGCTGAACAGCCGGCGAAGCCGGTCGTCGGCAAAGAACCCCGCGACGTGGTGGGACAGCCGGCGGAACCCGCCCCGGCGGACGAGCTGGAGCAGCTCCGGGCCGAGCAGGTCCAGCGGGGAGTCCAGGTTGCGGTCGATGAAGGTGCGCAGCTGCAGCTCGTACAGCTCGGCCAGGTCGTCGAGGTAGCGCAGCAGGGCGGCGGCCTCGGCCGGACCGCACAGCGCCTCGACCTCGGCGGCGAAGGCGGTGCGGTCGGCGTGCACGTCCAGGTGCGAGCCGTCGGCGAACTGCGCCCGGTAGGTGGTGTCCAGCGGGGTGAGGGTGAGGGTGTCCTCCATCCGCGCGCCGAGGGCGGCGAAGGCGTCGGAGACCACCTCGGGGGCGGTGAACACCGAGGGCCCGGTGTCCAGGGCGTACCCCGCCCGCTCCACCCGGCCGGCGCGGCCACCGGGGCCCGGGACGCGGTCGACGACGGTGACCTCGCGGCCGGCGCCGCGCAGCCGCATCGCCGCCGACAGCCCGGCCAGGCCGGCGCCGATGACGACGACCCGGTCGGTGCGGCCGGGGACGGTGCGCAGCGGCCGGTCCAGGAAGCGCTTCATCGCGCCCCTCCACCGACATGGCCGTTGCGGTGGGTCATCGGGGGCCTCATGCGGCGCGGGTGGTGGCGGCGACGGCGAGGGCGTCCAGCGCCTGGCGGGCGTCGTCGGCCAGCGGGGCCCGGGCGATCGCCGCCCGGGCCCGGCCGGTCTGCTCGGCGATCCGTTCCTCGACCCGGGCCAGGGCGCCGCTGCGGGTCATCAGCGACCGGACGCCGTCCAGCTCGGCGGGGCCGGCGGCGACGTTGCCCAGCGTGCCGGCCAGCAGTGCGCGGCCGCCGTCGTCGGTGCCCTCCTCGGTGAGGGCGACCAGCAGCGTGCGCTTGCCCTCCCGGAGGTCGTCGTCGACGGACTTGCCGGTGACCTCGGGGTCGCCGAAGACACCCAGCACGTCGTCCCGCAGCTGGAAGGCCTCGCCCAGGGGCAGGCCGATGGCGGTGCACACCTCCATGGCCGCGGGCCCGGCGCAGGCCAGTGCGGCACCGAGCTGGAGGGGGCGCTGCACGGTGTAGCCGGCGCTCTTGAACCGGGCGACCTTGAGCGCACCGGCCGGGCCGGGCAGCCCGCCGGCGGCGCGCAGCAGGTCCAGGTACTGCCCGGCGGTGACCTCGGTGCGCATCGTGTCCCAGACCGGGCGGACCCGGGCGAGGGCATCGGTGGAGATGCCCGACCGGCGCAGCAGCTCGTCGGACCAGACCAGGGCCAGGTCGCCGACCAGGATCGCCGCGCCCACGCCGAACGCCGCGGCGTCACCGTCGAGCTCGTCGCCGTCGTGCCGGCCGGCGAAGCCGACGTGCGTGGCCGGGCGGCCGCGCCGGGTGTCGGCGGCGTCCATGACGTCGTCGTGCACCAGGGCGGAGCTGTGCACCAGCTCCAGGGCGGCCACCGCCCGCAGCACCGCGTCGTCGGACTCGACCGACGCGTCCGAGTCGGCGGCGAACCCGCGCCAACCCCAGTAGGCGAACGCCGGGCGCAGCCGCTTGCCGCCGCCGGCGACGGCGACCACCTCGTCGGCGACCGGCACCAGCTCGGCGGCCATGTTCGCCAGCGTCTCGCGCTGCTCGGTCAGGAAGGAGCGGAGCGCCGACTCGACGGCGGCGCGCAGCCGGTCGAGGTCGGCGACCGCGAGGGCGCCCCCGGTCCCGGTCGAGCTCCCGGCGGAGGGGTCGCGCTGCTGCGTGCCGACTGTCACAAGGCGAGTATCGCCCAACTCGGCGTGGCGCGATCACCCACCGGGCGACGGGTCCCCGACGGAGGGTGCGCGGCGCCCGTACCCTCGGCTCCTGTGACCGGCACCGTGCGCGAGCTGCTCGAGCGCGAGCAGCCCACCTGGTCCTTCGAGTTCTTCCCCCCGCGGGACGAGGCCGGCGAGGTCCAGCTGTGGACCGCGCTGCGCCAGCTCGAGCGACTCCAGCCCTCCTTCGTCTCCGTCACCTACGGCGCCGGCGGCTCGACCCGTGAGGGCACCGTGGCCGCGACCGAGCGCATCGCGGCCGAGACCACGATGCTGCCGCTGGCCCACCTGACCGCCGTCGACCACAGCGTCGCCGAGCTGCGGCACGTGGTCAGCCGGCTGGCCGCCGCGGGGGTGCGCAACCTGCTGGCGCTGCGCGGTGACCCGCCGGGCGCCGACCCGCAGGCCGAGTGGGCCGCCCATCCCGAGGGGCTCCGGTACGCCGCCGAGCTGGTCGAGCTGATCAAGGACATCGGCGACTTCTCCGTGGGCGTGGCCGCCTTCCCCGAGCGGCACCCGCGTTCTCCGGACCTGGAGTCCGACACCGACATGTTCGTGGCCAAGTGCCGCGCCGGTGCCGACTTCGCGATCACCCAGATGTTCTTCCGGGTGGAGGACTACCTGCGGCTGCGCGACCGGGTCGCCGCCCGCGGCTGCGACGTGCCGATCATCGCCGGGGTGATGCCGGTGACCAACGCCCGGCAGATCACCCGCATCGTGCAGCTGTCCGGGCAGGCGTTCCCCGACGAGCTGGCCGAGCGGTTCGCCGCGCTGGACGGCGACACCCCCGAGCAGCAGCGGGCCATGCGCGCCTACGGCGTCGAGGTGGCCACGCAGATGTGCCAGCGGCTGCTCGCCGAGGGCGTGCCCGGCATCCACTTCATCACCATGAACCGCTCCACGGCCACGCGTGAGGTCTACGCAAGCCTCGCCGGGGTGGGCGTCGACACCGGGGCGCCGGCCGCGGCCGTCGGGGTCTGAGTCAGCCGCCGAGCAGCTGCTCGGCCTCCTGGGCCGCCCGCCGCAGGCCCTCCCGCTCGGCGGCGTAGCCACCGGCCACGCCGACCACCGGCAGCTGGGCCAGGGCGCGGTGCCGCAGCTTGCCCTTGGGGCGGGCGTCGAGGGCATCGTCGATCCGGCTCAGCAGCCGGGCGGCCCGCCACAGGCTGCGGGCCGCGCCGTCCAGGCCGGAGCGGTCGGTGCCCAGCGCCTCGTCGACGTAGCTGCCCTTCGTGCGGGTCAGCAGCGGGGCGACCCGGTCGGCGGGCAGGTCGCGGTCCAGCAGCACCCGGGCCAGCAGCGAGATGCGCGCGGCGGGGTCGTCGACGTCGTGCTCGCCGGCCACCCCGAGGACGACGAGGGCCTGCACCGCCGAGCCCACGGTGTTCTGCAGCGGCAGCAGGTCGGCGAGCTTGCCGGCGAACCGCGGCGCGGCGGAGACCCCGGCGGCGACCCGGCTGACCCGCTCGGCCCACCAGGCGGCGCGCCGGGCGACGTGCACCCGCGGCGGCCGGCCGAGGCGCTCGGCCAGCGGGGTGAGCCCGCGGTCGACCCGGCGGAGGACGTCGACGACCACGGCGTCGCTGATCGGGGCGGCCATGGGCCCGACCGTAGGGGTGGTCGCGGCGCGGCGCACGTCGCTCCGGGACGCCGCGGGGCCCGGGGCGTGGACCGCGGCCGCGGTGACGGCGGCCCGGCCCGGGCACCGCCTCCTTTCGGGTGGTGGTGGCACAGCGAGGCCCCCCGGCGGCGCGCCGGACGCGGCAGCATGGGAGGTCAGATCACCGCCCGGGTAGCACGGCGGACCGCACCACCCACGAGGAGCAGGCATGGCCGGCAGCGGCAGACGAAGTGACCGAGTGACCGACCGGGGACCCGCCGGGCCCGGCGCGGTGGTCGACGTCCGGGTCGTGGTCGGGGCGCTCGCGGTCGTCGCCGGGCTCCTCCTGCTGGCCAGCGTGGGCTTCGCCGGCCTGGCCGACGTCTTCCCGGGTGACTCGCTCGGCTCCCGGGCGCTCCGGGCCCTGCACCGCTTCACGTTCACCGACCGCGAGCGCAACGCGTGGTCGTGGTTCTCCGTGGTGACGCTGGCCCTGCTCGCGCTCCTCTTCGCCGGCCACGCCCTCGCCCAGCGGCGGAGGACGGGTGGCTCGCCGCTGACCTACGCCCTGCTCGGGCTGGTGGCGCTCTACCTGTCCCTGGACGAGGACGTCTCGCTGCACGAGAAGCTGGCAGGGCTGGTGCCCGGCCACCGGTCGACCTTCCAGTGGCTGGTGTACGGGCTCCCGGTGGCCTTCGTCGCCGGCCTCGTCGTCCTCTGGCTGGCCCGCAACATCGACCGGTCCCTGCGGCGGAACCTCATCGTCGCCGGCGTGGTCTACCTCCTCGGGGCGGCCGTCACCGAGGGCCTCGAGGCGGTGGTCGTGCTGGCCCAGCCGTCGAAGGCCGACGCCCTGGCCAGCTTCGGCTACGCGCTGTCCGCGGCGCTGGAGGAGGGGCTCGAGATGGCCGGGGTGCTGCTGGCCATCCGCGCCGCGCTGCACGCGCTGCCCGTCCGGGTCGGCGGGCTGGAGGCCCAGCCCGGTCCTCGCTGACCGCACGGCTCCCGGCCCCGGTCCAGGGGAGGGGTGGGCCGCGCCGACCGGGCAGCCGCTGCACCGCGGGGCGGCCGTGATCGCGGCCGTGGACGTACCGTGGCCGCGTGGGGCGACGGCGGACCGGTGCAGCCCGCCGCTGGGCCCTCGTCGGCAGCGGTGCCGCCGTCCTGCTGGCCCTGCCCCCGCTGATCGGGGCGCTCCCGGCCCCTGACGCCGGCACGTCCGCCGCCGAGCTGCGCCGGGCCGCGCTCGACTCCACCGGCGTCGCCTTCGCCGGCTACGCCCAGGCCTCCGGTGGCCTGGCGCTGCCGGTGGGGCAGCAGCTGACCGGCGTCGCGGACCTGCTCAGCGACCGGACGACGATGCGCACCTGGTACCGCGGCCCGGGCGACTGGCGGGTCGACGTCGTCTCGCCCACCGGGGAGACCGGCGTGCACGCCGACGCCGGCGGCACCTGGACCTGGGACTACGCGGCCGACGCGGCCACCCGCGCCCCGGACACCGCCCTGTCGCTGCCCAGCGCGCCCGACCTGCTGCCCAGTGCGCTGGGCCGCCGGCTGCTGTCGGAGGCCGGCGACGCCGAGCTCAGCCGCCTCGGCGCCGAGCGGGTCGCCGGCCGGGACGCGCTGGGGCTGCGGGTCGTGCCGGCCGAGGAGTCGGCGTCGGTCGACCGGGTCGACGTGTGGGTCGACGCGGCGAGCGGGCTGCCGCTGCGGGTGCAGGTCTTCGGCGAGGCCGGCGGCGGGCCCTCCGTCGACACGTCGTTCCTGGAGCTCGACCTCGGTACCCCGCCGGCCGAGGTGGTCGACTTCGCCGTCCCGTCCGCCGCGGAGATCCGCCAGGGCCAGGACCCCCAGCTGCTGCAGGCGGCCACCCGCGGCACCCGCGACAGCACCCTGGCGCTGCCCGGTGCCCTGGCCGGCCTGGAGCGCCGCACGATCGAGGGCGCGCCCGCCACGGTCGGCGTCTACGGCCGAGGGGTCACCCTGCTCACGGTCAGCGCCCTGCCCGGCCGCGCGTCGGGCGGGCTGCGCAGCGCCCTGGCCGGCGCGCCCGGTGCGGTCGTCGACGACCGCGGCGTCCGGATCGCGGCCGGCCCGCTCGGGCTGATGCTGGCCGACGGCCCGGACGGCGCGGTGCTGCTCACCGGCACCGTCACCCTCGACGCGCTGGCCGCCGCGGCCACCGAGCTCACCGGAGGAGCGCCCTGAGCACCGTCATCGGCACCACCGGGCTGGTCAAGCGGTACGGGCGGCTGCGCGCGGTCGACGGCATCGACCTCGACGTCCGGGCCGGCGACGTCTACGGCTTCCTCGGCGCCAACGGCTCGGGCAAGACCACGACCGTGCGGATGCTGCTCGGGCTGGTGCTGCCCACCGCGGGGGAGGTGCAGCTGCTCGGCGAGCCGATGCCCGAGCGCGCCCGCCGGGTGCTGCCCCGGGTGGGCGCGCTGATCGAGGGTCCGGCGCACTACGGCCACCTGTCCGCCCGGGCCAACCTGGAGCTGTTCGACGCCGCCGGGCCCGGGAGCTCCCGGCGCACCCGCAGAGCCCGGATCGGCACCGTGCTGGAGCAGGTCGGCCTGGCCGGGGTGGGGCGGCGTCTGGTCAAGGAGTTCTCGCTGGGCATGCGCCAGCGGCTGGGGCTGGGTGCTGCGCTGCTGCGCCGTCCCGAGCTGCTGGTGCTCGACGAGCCCACCAACGGGCTGGACCCGCAGGGCATCTCCGAGATCCGCGCCCTGCTGCTGGACCTGCACCGCGGCGGGACGACGGTGTTCCTGTCCAGCCACCTGCTGGCCGAGGTCGAGCAGCTGTGCACCCGGGTCGGCGTGCTCGACCGCGGGCGGCTGGTGCTGCAGGACCAGCTGGCCACCCTCACCGCACCCACCGGCGCGACGATCGTCGAGACCCCCGACCCGGGTCTGGTGCGCGCTGCACTCGACGGCCGGGTCCTGCGGACGTCGGAGGGGCGGGCGGTGGTGCGCGGGGCGGACCCCGCGGAGGTCAACGCCGCGCTGGTCGCCGCCGGGGTGCCGGTGACCGGGCTGGCGCTGGAGCGCCCGACCCTGGAGGAGGTGGTGCTGGCCGCGGCGAGCACCAGCGCCGACCGGGTCGACGCGCCGGGGGAGCGGTCGCGCCGGTGATCGCCGTCGAGCTGCGCAAGCTGTTCCGCCGTCCCCGAACCTGGGGGACGATCGGCCTGCTCAACGCCCTGCCGGTGCTGGTGGCCGTGCTGCTGGCGGTCACCGACCTGGCGCCGCGGCCGGGGGAGGGGCCGGTGTTCCTCTCCGCCGTGCTCACCAACGGCACGCTCTACCCGCTCGCCGCCCTGGCCATCGTGCTGCCGCTGTTCCTGCCCATCGCGGTCTCCGTCGTCGCCGGTGAGGCGATCGCCGGGGAGGCGCAGGCCGGCACGCTGCGGTACCTGCTGGCCCGCCCGGCCGGGCGCACCCGGCTGCTGATCGCCAAGCTGGTCTCGGTCATCGCGTTCGTGCTGGTGACGGTGGTCGTGGTGGCCGCGGTCGGCTACGTGGTCGGGCAGCTGCTCTTCGACGTCCAGCCGATCGGCGGGACGACGCTGTCGGGCACCACGATCACGCCGCAGCAGATCGCCTGGCGGACGGTGCTGGCGATCGGCTACATCACCGTCTCGATGCTCGGCGTGGCCGCGTTCGCGCTCTTCTTCTCCACCCTCACCGACTCACCGCTGGCCGCGGCGCTCGGGGCGCTGGCGGTGCTCATCGCCTCGTCGCTGCTGTTCACCCTGGACGCGGCGTCGTCCTTCGCGCCCTACCTGCCCACCCGCTACTGGCTGGCCTTCGTCGACCTGTTCCGCGAACCGGTGCTGTGGCGGGACGTCGTGCGCGGCATCGCGCTGCAGGGCGTCTACGTCGTGGTGCTCGTGGGCGCGGCCTGGGCCAACTTCACCACCAAGGACATCACCTCCTGACGCCCCGCTGTCCGCAGATCTCGATCAGGTGACCGGCACCGACGGCTGTCCTCCTGTACCGACGCTGGTGCGGGAGGAGGGACGCCGGCCCGGGGCTCGCCCCGGCCCGGCTGCCCGGGCGGATCTCGAGGACCCGCCCGGGCAGGGAGGACTCAGGGGGTCGGCATGCCGCCGGTCGCGGCGATCGTCGCACCGCTGACGTAGCTGGACTCCGGGCTGGCCAGGAAGACGAAGGCCGGGGCCATCTCCGCCGGCTGCCCGGGCCGGCCGAGCGGGGTCTGCGAACCGAACTCGCCGAGCGCCTCCTCGGGCTGGCCGCCGGCGACCTGCAGCGGCGTCCAGACCGGGCCCGGGGCCACGGCGTTGACCCGGATGCCCTTGCTGGCCACCTGCTGGGCGAGGGACTTGGTGAACCCGTTGATCGCCCACTTGGTCGAGGCGTAGTCCAGCAGGATCGGGGAGGGCTGGTACCCCTCGAGGGACGTCGTGTTCACGATCGTGCTGCCCGGCTGCATGTGCGCGATCGCGGCCTTGCACAGCCAGAACAGCGAGTAGACGTTGGTCTTGAACGTCTCGTCGAACTGCTCGGTGGTCAGGTCGGCGATGGCCGGCACGTTCTGCTGCTTGCCGGCGATGTTGGCCAGCACGTCGATCCCACCGAGCCGCTCGACGGCGGTGGCGATGAGCTCCTCGCAGTACGTCTCGTCGGTCACGTCGCCGGGGACGGCGACGGCGGTGCGCCCCTCCTTCTCGATGAGGGCGACCACCTCCTGGGCGTCGGCCTCCTCCTCGGGCAGGTAGGACAGCACGATGTCGGCGCCCTCGCGGGCGAATGCGATCGCCGTCGCCCGGCCGATGCCGCTGTCGGCGCCGGTGACGACGGCCTTGCGCCCGGTCAGCCGTCCGGTGCCGCGGTAGGTCTGCTCACCGGCGTCGGGCTTCGGGCCCATCCGGGTCTCCAGGCCCGGACCGCTCTGCTGCTCCTTCCACTGCTCGTCGGCGGTGGGGTACTGCTTCGTCGGGTCCTGCATCGTGAACTGGTCGCTCATGGCGGGTCGGTCCTCTCGGGACGTCCGGGTCGTGCGGCGCCTGGGCTCGGCACGGGTCGTCCACGGCGGCGGCGGGCCCCGGGGCGGTCGGCGCGCGGGACGCGCATCCGTGACCGGCCGGGTGTCCGGGCTCCGCTGCTGGGAGCACTGCGCCGGCGCCGTGCCATGACCTCCTGCCCGGTGCGGCTGCGGCCCAACCGCCGGTTCTCAGCCCTGCCGGAGCCGGGCGCAGTCGCCCGGGCCGAGCGGCACCGGCGGGCCGGCGGCCAGCTGGGCGAGCACGATGCCCTGGACGACGGCGTCGGTGGGCAGCTGCCCGTGCGACACCCGGGAGTCGGCGCACACCGACTGCACGGTGAGGTCGAGCGCGCCGGCCAGCTCGGCGGAGTCCGGCGGGGTGACGGTCTGGTCGACGGTGGTCCACACCGAGATCCAGTCCGGGCCCTCGGGGGTCTCGTCGCCGGCGTTGAGGTCGGCCAGCAGGTCGCTGGTGGTGGTCAGCTGCTGGCAGGCCTGCGGGCACTCGGCCGGCAGCACACCGGCGGCCAGGTCGGCCAGGGTCGTGCCGTGGTGCGGCGAGCCGAGGGTGACGACCCGCCGCGCCTGGCCGGCCCCGCTGCCGGCGGCCCACAGCCGGGCGATCACCCCGCCGGCGGAGTAGCCCACGACGTCCACGCTGCCGGCGCCGGTGCGGGCCAGCGCGTCGTCCACGGCCGCACCCAGCGCATCGGCGGAGGCGGTCAGGTCGCCGGTGCCGGCGTCGGGCACGGGGACGACGGCGGCGTCCCGGCCGGTCGCGGTGAGCCGGTCGGCGAGCACCTGCAGCGAGGCGGTCGAGCCGCCGTACCCGGGCACCAGCAGCACCGGACCCGGGGTCTGCTCGGCGGCCGGCGCCGTCCGGGTCGCGGCCGGGCCGGTCAGCCGCGGGACGACGAGGGCGGCGGCGATGCCGGCCGCGGCGACCACGAGGACGGCGAGCAGCGCCAGCACCAGGCGGCGGCGGGCGGGGGAGAGGCCGGCGAGCACCTCTCCACTGTCCCCGCCCGCGGCGCCGCGTGCCCGTGGCGTGGTGGACTGACCTCGTGCTGAGCCGCGACGAGTACCTGGCGGCCTGGTCGCGCTGGCACGGCGGCACCGACCCGGCCGACAGCCGGCTGGTGCACGGCTGGCTGACCCTGGCCTACACCCTCGCCGTCCCGCTGGCCCGGCTCTCCCCGCTGGTGGCCACCGCGCTGGGGCTGGTCGTCGCCGGTGCCGCGGTCGGTCCCGCGGCCGCCGGGGGCGGCTGGCTGATCGCCGCCGGTGTGCTGATCGGGCTGTCGGGCCTGCTGGACTCCCTGGACGGCGCGCTGGCGATCGCCGGTGGCCGGGCGTCCCGGCGCGGGTTCGTGCTCGACTCGGCGGTCGACCGGCTCACCGAGGTCGCCTACGCGCTCGCCTTCTGGGTGGCCGGGGCGCCGGGCTGGCTGGCCGTGGCCTTCGGTGCGCTGTGCTGGCTGCCCGACTACCTGCGCGCCCGCGCCGGGCAGGCCGGGGTGAGCGAGACCGGGGCCATCTCGGTGTGGGAGCGCCCCACCCGGGTGGCGATGTCCGGGTTCGGGCTCGGCGGTGCCGGGGTGGTCGCCCTGCTCGGCATCGAGGTCGACGGGCACGACGGGGTGGCCGCGGTGGTCACGGTCGGGGCCGCCGTCGGCTGCCTGCTGGGCGTCGTCGGCACCACCCAGCTCGGCGTCCAGCTGCGCCGGGCACTGGGTGGCTGAACGCCCGGGCGGGTGACCGCTGCGGTCGGCTCTACCCTGGAGCGGTCCCGCGCCCGTTCCCGGCCGGGGCCCGACAGGCCGCTGGTGGCCGCTGTTCCCCGGAGAGAGTCGCCCCTCATGCCCGTCGTCGTGACCGGTTCGATCGCCACCGACCACCTGATGACCTTCCCCGGGAAGTTCACCGACCAGTTCGTCGAGGGCAAGATGGAGAACGTCTCGCTCTCCTTCCTGGTCGACGACCTGGTGCAGCACCGCGGCGGCGCGGGCGCCAACATGGCCTACGGGCTGGGGTTGCTCGGCCTGGCGCCGGTGCTGGTCGGGGCCGTGGGCGGCGACTTCGCCGACTACGACGCCTGGCTCACCCGGCACGGCGTCGACACCGGCAGCGTGCGCTGGTCCGAGCTCAAGCACACCGCGCGGTTCACCTGCACCACCGACGTGGCCAACAACCAGATCGCGTCGTTCTACTCGGGCGCGATGAGCGAGGCCTCGATGATCGAGCTCGCCCCGGTCGAGCAGCGGGTCGGCGGGCTGGACCTGGTCATCATCGGGCCCAACGACCCCACCGCGATGGTGCAGCACACCGCCGAGTGCCGGGACCGCGGCTACCCCTTCCTCGCCGACCCCAGCCAGCAGCTGGCCTGGGCCGACGGGGAGATGATCCGCGACCTGGTCGACGGTGCGGACCTGCTGTTCACCAACGAGTACGAGCACGCCCTGCTGCTGCAGAAGACCGGTTGGGACGACGCCGAGGTGCTCGCCCGCGTCGGCACCTGGGTCACCACCCGGGCCGCGGACGGCGTGGTGGTCGAGCAGGCCGGCGCCGAGCCGATCCACGTGATCGCCGTCCCGGAGACCAAGCCGGTCGAGCCCACCGGCGGCGGTGACGCGCTGCGCGCCGGCTTCGTCGCCGCCCGGCAGTGGGGGCTGGGCCTGGAGCGCGCCACCCAGGTCGGCTCCGCGGTCGCCACCGCCGCCGTGGAGGTCGTCGGCACCCAGGAGTACTCGCTGCCGCGCGACCTGTTCCTGGACCGCTTCACCGCCGCGTTCGGCACCGAAGCCGCCGACGAGGTCGCCCCGCACCTGCCGTCCTGACGCCCCACGGGGGCCATGTTGGCGAACATGGCCCCCCGACGGCCCACCCCACGGGCAGAAGTGGCCACTTCTGCCCTCAGGCGTCGCGGAGGCGCTGGCCGATCTCCGGGTCCTCGGTCCACGTCGCGTAGGGGATGCGGCGGATCTCCTTGACCTCGCCGATCGTCGACCACTCGTTGCCGCCCAGGCGGGCCAGCGGGCGCAGGTGCTCGATCCGCGGGCGGCCGTCCTGGACGGCGGTGGTGTGGACGGCGATGTGCCGGACCTGCCCGAGCACCACGGTGCTGTCGCCCAGCCGCAGCGTGGAGTGCAGCGTGCACTCCAGCGACACCGGTGACTGCGCCACCCGCATGGCCGCGACGGTCTCGCTGGGCTCCAGGCGCACGCCGGTGTGCTCGGCCTCGCTCTCCTCCGGCGGGAAGTCGGTGCCGGTGGCGTTGGCCTGCTCGAACATCGACTCCGGGGTGAGGTTGACCGTGAAGTCCCCGGTGGCCTCGGCGTTGACCAGGGAGTCCTTGCGGCCCACCGAGGTGAACTGCACGATCGGCGGGTCGACGCAGGCCACCGTGTAGAAGGAGTGCGGCGCCAGGTTGTGCACGCCGGCCGCCGAGCGGGTGACCACCCAGGCGATCGGGCGGGGGACGACGACGGAGTTGAGCACCCGGTAGAAGGCGCCGGGCTCCATCTGCCCGGGGTCGAAGCCGGTGCGCGGGGGGCTGCTGGGTTCGGTCACCGCTCCATCGTGGCGGTCAGCGCGGAGCGGGCAGCGTGCGGCCCCGCCACGTCAGCTCGCCCCGCCGGTGGGCGCGCAGCGAGCGGGCGGCCAGCACGTCCAGCAGGGCCACCGACACCGGGTGGGCAAGCGCGTCGGGCCACACCCGGCCGCCGGTGCCGGCCGCGACGACCGCCCGGTTCAGCACCCCGGCCGCGTAGCCGACCAGCCCGGCCCGCGACCCGGCCAGTGCGGCCAGCGGCGGGAGGACCCAGACCACGCCCAGCGTCGCCGCGGCGCCGGCCGATGCCGCCGGGTGCCCACCCAGGGCCGACCACAGCGATTTCGTGTAGCCGTCCCGGACCGCGGGCCAGCCGTCGTACATCCGGCAGGTGGCCAGCGTCGACCCGTCGACGACGACCCCGCGCCCGCCGGCGGCCTTGACCGCCCGCAGCAGGGCGATGTCCTCGATGACCTCGCCGCGCACCGCCGCGTGCCCGCCGGCCCGTTCGTACGCCGTGCGCCGCACCAGCAGGAACTGGCCGTTGGCCGCGGCGAGGGAGGGGCGGGGTGAGCGCTCGGCCAGCCGCAGCGGCAGCAGGGTGGCCCACAGCCACTGCTGGAGCGGCTGCACGAGCCGCTCGGCCGCGCTGCCGGTGAGCTGCCGCGGCCAGGGGGAGACGAGGTCCAGGCCGGCGTCGTCCAGCACGGCGACGGCCGAGGCGATCGCGTCGGGCATCAGCCGGACGTCGGCGTCCAGGAACACCAGCAGGTCGGCCTCCCCGGCGGCGGCCGCGCCCTGGGCGCAGGCGTTCGGCTTGCCCAGCCACCCCGGCGCCGGGGGCCGGGCGGTGAGCAGCCGCACCCGGAGGTCGGCCGGCACGCGCTCGGGTGTGCCGTCGGTGGAGCCGTCGTCGACGACCACCACGCGCAGGCCCGGCACCCCGCGCTGGTCGAGCAGCGCGGCCAGGCAGCCCGTGATCTGGTCGGCCTCGTCCCGGACCGGCACGACCACGGTGACCGGCCGGTCGACCGCCGGCGGCACGACCGGGGGGCGGCGCAGCAAGGCGGTGTTCACCGTCGCGTGCACCGCGGCGAGCACCGACAGCCCGGCGCAGCCCTGCACCAGCCGGTGGACCGCCCGGCTCACCGCCGGCGGACCAGGGCCGGCCGGACGAGGGCCGCCCGGATCAGGGCCGGCCGGATCAGGGCGAGGACCGCCGGCAGCGCCAGCACGACGCCCCAGACGGCCGACCCCGGCAGACCCAGCCAGACCGCGTGCGCCAGGGCGCCGCCGAGCACCATCCAGGCGATGGTGAGCAGCGGCGCGGTGTCACCGATCCGCGGCGGGGCCGCGGTGCGGGCCACGAGCAGGTCGAGCAGCGTCATCAGCACCAGCCCGGCGAACAGCCAGCCGGCCAGGTTGGTCAGCGGCACGGTGTCGATGCCCGGCAGCCCCGGCGCGGGGTGCGCCCAGCGCCAGAAGCCGGCCTGCACCAGCTGCGGGTCCAGCACGACGTCCCAGGCGGCGAAGACGTAGGCCGCCACGAGCACCCGCAGCGGACGTGACCGCGGGGCGAGCCGGGCGGCCACCACCCAGCTCGGCCAGGCCATCATCAGCCAGGCCAGCGGCACCAGGAACGGGACGCCGAGCAGCGTCGGGCCCAGGACGTCGCTGTAGTCGTAGCTGCCGTAGGGGAACCCGGTCGACAGGCCCAGCGCCTCGAACCCGACGGCGACCCCGCTCACCAGCACCAGCACGCCGAGGCCGGTGCGGGCGCCCCGGCTCACCCAGGCGTGGCTGATCGCCGCCGCCGAGCCCAGCAGCACGATGGCCCAGCTGATCGTGTCCCGGGCCGGGCCGTCGCTGAGCGGGTAGGCGATCGCGGTGCCCAGCAGCGCCGCGGTCAGCACCGGGGGCACCCAGCCGGGGGAGGGCCGGGTGCGCTCCGGGGCGGCGGCGGTCACCGCGCCGCCCTCGCCGCCAGCCGGCTCCGGACCCCCGCCCCGAGTCCGGCGCGCAGCCGCGCGGCGGGCCGGCGATCGGCCAGCACGATCCGGGCGGCGGTGCGCCCGGAGTTGCCCGACACCCCGCCGCCGGGGTGGGTGGAGGCGCCGGCCAGGTACAGCCCGGCCAGCCCGGGGACCCGGTGCCCGGACAGCGCCGGGGTCGGCCGGAAGCCGAACATGCTGGCCAGGCTCATCTCCACGTGCATGACGTTGCCGCGCAGCAGGGACAGCTCCTGCTCCAGCTTGAGCGGTGTCTGCACGTACAGCCGCTGCACCGAGCCGGCGAAGCCGGGGGCGTGGCGGTCGACCGCGGCGATGAGCTGCTGGGCGGCGCCCTCGGCCAGGTCGTCCCAGTTGCCACCGTCGGCCAGCGCGTAGGGGTACCACTGCCCCCAGACGGTGACCACGTGCTGGCCCTCCGGGGCGAGGGTCGGGTCGCTCGCGGAGAACGACATCGCCAGCGGCACCGGCTCGCGCGGGAGCTCCCCGGCGAGGTAGTCGCCGTGCGCCCGGGCCAGCTGGGCGCGGTCGGTGCACAGCAGCTGCAGCCCCTGCAGGGCCTCCTCCCCGACGCCCGGGTAGGCCGGCAGGGCGTCGGTCTGGCAGCGCAGCACCAGGCCGAAGCCGTTGCCCAGCGGCGGGTCGGCGTCGGCCAGCGCCGGCGGGGCGTCGTCGCCGGCGAGGGCCCGGGTGGCCAGCACGTGGCAGGCGGCGACGACGACGGGGGCGGTGATCCGCCGTCCGGAGACCGTCTGCACGCCGGTCACCCGGCGGGCGCCGTCCGGGCCGTCGACCAGCAGCCGGGCCGCGCCGTCGCCGAGGGTCACCCGGCCGCCGTCGGCGGCCAGCCGGGCGGCGAGCGCCTGGGTCAGGCCGCCGGACCCGCCCACCGGGTGACCGGGCGGCACGTCGTGCAGCAGCGCCACCCAGCCGACCATCGCCGCGGTGCCGGGCTCGGACATCGGCGGGCCGGACTGCGCGCCGAACCAGGCCAGGGCCGCCTTGAGCCGCTCGCTGGTGAACCACCGGTCGAGCAGGGCGTCGCCGGACCCGAGGAAGTCGGTGGCGATCTCCCCGCCCGGCGTCCGGGGGCGACCCGAGCCGATCGGCCAGAGGTGGCGGACCAGCTGGACGGGGCCCGGCCGGTCGCCGAAGGCCTGGACGACGGCGGCGCTGCGCGGGCCCCACACCTCGACGAACCGGCGGTAGGCGGCGGCATCGGCGGCACCGCAGGCGGCGGCGATGGAGGCGCAGGTGGCGTCCAGGTCGACGGAGAACACCAGCGGCCGGCCGTCCGGGCCGGGGTCGCCGGGCACCGGGGCGGGGGCGAAGGCCCACGGGTCGCAGTCGATGTAGCGCAGCCCGAACTCCTCGAGCGCCAGCTCCTCGACCACCCCGCTGTGCCGGATGATCACGTGCGCGCTGGACCCGCGGTCGACCCGCACGCCGGGCCACCGCTCCACCGTGGAGACCGCACCGCCCAGCACCTCGTCGGACTCCACCACCTCCACCCGCAGCCCGGCCTTGGCCAGGTGGCAGGCGGCGACCATGCCGTTGTGCCCGGACCCGATGACGACGGCGTCGACGGCGGTGTCGGGAGCTGCGGTGTCCGGCAGTGGGGGAGGAACGGCGATCAGTCCTTGGGAGTCGGCGGGGCCAGCGGCAGGCGGGCGCCCAGGATGGCGAAGGGGCGGGAGTCGCCGGGGAAGTGGTAGCCGCGGGCGAGGTCGACGAAGCCGTCGGCGTGGTAGAGCCGGAAGGCCTTGGTGTCGGTGTCGGGGGTGCTCAGCAGCGCCACCGGGGAGCCGGCGTCGGCGACCAGGGCGTGCAGCAGCTGCCGGCCCAGCCCGCGGCTCTGGGAATCGGGGTGCACGTGCAGTTCGCAGACCTCGAAGGCGCCGGGCAGCCACTGCTTCGCCGTCCGCCGGTCCAGGGCGTTGCGCACCTGGTCGTGCCACCACTGCCCGGGGGTGACGAGGTAGCCGTAGCCGAAGCCGACCAGCCTCTCGCCCTCGGGCGTCTCCACGAATGCCCCGACGGCGCGGAAGCCGGGGCGCTCGGTGTGCTGGACGGCGTAGCCGTAGCGGCCGGCGACGACGGAGTCGCCGTAGCCCATCGCGGCACCGTAGATCGCCAGCGCCTCGTGCAGGTGCTCGCGCATCCAGGGCGTGGGCAGCTCGACGACCCGGGTGGCCGGGGCCGTGCCGGTCACCGGGCCACGACCTCGGGGTGCGGCACCGCGGCGAGCTCGACCGACGGGCCGGGGCCGACCTCGGCGGGGGTGCCGTCGGTCAGCCGCAGCAGCTCCGCGTAGCTGGTCGGGAAGACGGCGGACGGGTGCCCGGCGGCGGCCCAGACCTGCGCGTGCCGGGCCAGCTCGACGTCGACCAGCGTGCCGATGGGCTCGGGGTGCCCGACCGGGGCGACGCCGCCGATGGCCTGCCCGGTGTGCTGCCGGACGAACTCCGGGGTGGCGGGGGTGACCGCCGGGACGCCGAGCAGCTCGGCCACCAGCGGTTCGGACACCCGGTGCGCGCCGCTGGTCAGGACCAGCAGCGGCTGGCCGCCGACGTCGAGGACCAGGCTGTCGGCGATGGCGCCGACCGGCACGCCGAGCCCGGCGGCGGCATCGGCGGCCGTGCGGGCGCTGTCGGGCAGCACGCGCACCGCACCGGGGACGCCGGCGGCGCGCAGCAGCTGCACGACCTCGGCGACCCGGGGGTGCTGCGGGATCTCCGCTGAGGTCATGCGCGCGATCCTGCCACCGGCCGGAGGAGCCCGCCGCACCGCCCGGTGCTCACCCGCGCCCGAGGGTGGCCGTCCGCTCCGCCCTCTCGGGCGGGGTGTCGAGCGGGTGGGCGATCTCGTCGGCGCGCAGCCGGGCCGCTCCGATCGCGGCCACGCCGAGGACCGGGGGCACCAGCCCGGCCAGGGCGAAGGTGGCCGGGACCCCGATCACCCCGCTCACCGGCCCGGCCAGCGCCATCGACACCGGCAGGAAGGCCAGCGAGACGAAGAAGTCCAGGCTGGACACCCGGCCGAGCATCGCCGGGGGCACGCGGCGCTGCAGCAGCGTGCCCCAGATGACGGTGGCGCCCTGGAAGGCCGCACCGGCCACGGCGGCGGCGAGTACGAACAGCTCCAGCTCGGTGGCCACCCCGAAGACCGCCAGCGGCAGGCACCCGGCGCCCCACAGCATGATCGTCAGCGTCAGGTAGCGGCGCGGCAGCGGGCGCGAGGCGACGACGAGGGAGCCCACCGCCCCGGCGATCCCGAACGAGGCCAGCACCAGCGAGTGCTCCGACGGCCCGCCGCCGGTCTGCTCGCGCAGCGCGAAGGGGGTCAGCACCTCCAGCGGGCCGAGCACCACCAGCACCAGCAGCGAGGCGAACACCAGCGTCGCGAGCAGCCACGGGGTGGCGACCATGTAGGAGAAGCCCGCCCGGACGTCGTGCAGCAGTGCGGCGACGGGGTGCCGGGCCGGCCCGCCGGCTGCCGCGGCCTCGGCCCCCAGGTCCCGGCGCAGCGGCGTGACCGGTAACCGCAGCAGCGCCAGGACCGCACCCAGCGCGGCTGTCGCGGTCACGACCAGGGCCGCACCGGGTGAGGCGGCCGCGACGATCGCCCCGGCCGCGGCCGGGCCGGCGGCCTGGGCGAGCAACGGCCGGAGGACCCCCTCCAGCCCGTTGGCCGCCAGCAGCTCGTCGGCCGGCAGCAGGGCGGGCACCAGCGCCGAGTAGGCCGGGTAGTACAGGCCCTGGGCCAGCCCGGTGAGCAGCGACGCCGCGGCCAGGTGCTCCAGCCGGAGGAGCCCGGCCAGCGAGAGCGCGGCGACCGCCGCCGTCGTGGCCAGCACGACGACGGCGACGACCAGCAGCAGCCGCCGCTGCGGCACCCGGTCGGCCAGGGCGCCGCCGAGCAGCGTGGTCAGCAGCATGCCCACGGCCGTGCCGGCGCTGACCAGGGACAGCGCCGCCGGACCGCCGCCGAGCTCGATCACCTGCCAGACCACGGCCAGCAGGTACAGGCCCGTGGAGGTCAGCGTCAGCACCAGCGAGACGGCCAGCCAGCGGTAGCCCGGGCGCTGGAGGGGTGTCAACGCGCGGGGCAGGGCGGGCACGGGGCCAGTCGACACCGGCGGTGCGCCCCGGCGCAAACGGATCGCCCCGGGCGGTCGGTGCAGTCGCTGCAACGACACGGTCGCGGGCACGCTCGCCCCCGCTTGACGTCCCGGACCCGCCTCCGGTCTACTCCACGTGTTCGAACACGTGTTCGAACACCGGTGGGTCCGCTCACCGGCCCGGGCCGTCATGCCTTCCCCGCATGCGCTTCCCCGCCGGGCCGGCGTGCGGGCCGGCCGGGAGGGCGAGGAGTTGGGGAGTCTGTCATGAGCCGAGTGCTCGTCGGGGCCGGTGGCCGCGTCGGTGAAGAGGTGCAGGTCGAGCAGGGGCCGACGGGGCCGGCCCAGTTCTGGCGGGGCCAGACCCGCTACGTGGTGGGCGAGCTGCTCGACTCGTGGGTGGAGACCGCCCCGTGGTGGCAGTCCGACCCCGCCGGTCGCGGCGCCTCGGCCGACCTGGTCGCCACCCGGCAGGTCTGGCGGGTGGAGGCCTCGAGGGCCGGGCGGTCCCGGATGAGCTTCGCCGGGGTGTTCGACCTGTCCTGGGAACCGACGGCCGGGCAGTGGCTGCTCGTGCGGGCGCACGACTGATGGGCGCCGCCCGGGCCCTGCCGGCCCCCGAGCAGGGGCAGCTCCCGTTGCCCCCGGCCCTGCCGTCGGCCGCCGCCCAGCTGCTCGGCCAGGCCCACCGCGGGCTGGCCGAGGCGACCGGCAGCCCCGACGCCGGCTGGCGGTACGCCACCGCGCACCTGGCCGCCCTGCGCGCCGCCGCGGCCGTGCTGGCCGCCCGCACCCAGCCCGAGGCCGGCCGGCACCGGCCGCGCAGCGCCTGGGTGCTGATCAGCCGGGTCGCTCCCGAGCTGGGCGAGTGGTCGGCATTCTTCGCCGCCGGCGCGGCCAAGCGGGCCGCGGCCGAGGCCGGGCTCTCCCACGCGGTCACCGAGCGGGAGGCCGACGACCTGGTCCGCGACGTGCGCACCTTCCTCGGCGTCGTGGAGACCACGATCAGCCGGCCCGCGCCGCCCCCGGCCCCGGTCCGCCTGCGGTCGATGGACGGCGGCGGCCGCCGCCGTCCCTCCGGGCGCTCCGAGTCGTGAGTGACCCCTTCGTCCACCTGCACGTCGCCTCGGGCTACTCGATGCGGCACGGCGCCAACCACCCGGCCGACCTGGTCACCCGGGCGGCCGACCACGGCATGGGGGCGCTGGCGCTGACCGACCGCGACGGCCTCTACGGCGCGGTCAAGTTCGCCCTCGCCTGCCGGTCGGCGGGCATCCGGCCGCTGTTCGGCGTCGACCTGGCGCTCGATCCGGTCGCCGGGGGTGAGCCGGCCGAGTCCGGGCGGGTCCGCGCCGCCGACCTGCACCGGGCGAGGCACCCCGCCGGTCGCCGGGCACCGGCCCGGGGCGGGGCCAGCGTCGACCCGCGGCTGCCCCGGGTCACCTTCCTCGCCAAGGACGGCGCCGGCTGGCGGTCGCTGTGCCGGCTGACCAGCGCCACCCACCTCGCCGGCACCCGGGGTGAGCCGGTCAGCTCGCTGATCCTGGCCGGGGAGCACGCGGCCGGTCTGCTCGCGGTGCTCGGGCCCGGTTCCTCGGTCGGCCGGGCGCTGGCCGACGGGCGGGCCGACCTGGCCCGGGCCCGGTTGGCCGCCTGGCGGTCGGTGTTCGGCCCCGGCCAGCTGGTGGTCGAGATCGTGCACCACCGGGGCCAGGGCGACCGGTCCCGCGCGCAGGCCCTGCTTGCGCTGGCCACCGAGGCCGGTGTCCCGGCGGTGCTCACCAACGCGGTCCGCTACGTCGACGCCTTCGACGCCCCCACCGCCGACGTCCTGGACGCCGCCCGCCGGCTGGTGCCGCTGGGGCAGCGGCACGTCGACCGGCGCACCGCCGAGGGGCACCTGAAGTCGGGCAAGGAGATGGCCGAGGTCGCCGAGGACGTCGCCGGGCCCGACCGGGACGTCGCGCTCCGGCTGCTGGAGACCACCGCCCGGGTGGCCGAGCAGTGCGCCGTCGACGTCCGCGACGACCTGGGCATCGGCACCGTGCGCTACCCCGAGCTCGACGTGGTCACCACCGCCGCCGAGCGGGGCACGGGCCCGGCGCAGGTGCTGCGGGCCCGCTGCGAGGCCGGGTTCGGCCGGCGGGGGATGACCCCCTCGGGTGCGGTGCGCGCGCGGCTGGAGTCCGAGCTGGCGGTGATCGAGCAGCTGGGCTACCCCTCCTACTTCCTCACCGTCGCCGACGTGGTCGCCCTGATCCGCGAGCTGCGGGTGCGGGCGGCGGCCCGCGGGTCGGGGGCGGGCAGCCTGGTCACCTACCTGCTGGGCATCTCCGACGTCGACCCGATCCGCTACGGCCTGCTGATGGAGCGCTTCCTCTCCCCGCTGCGCCACCAGCTGCCCGACATCGACATCGACGTGGAGTCCGCCCGGCGGATGGAGGTCTACGACGCGGTGATCGACCGCTTCGGGGCGCACCGGGTCAGCTGCATCTCGATGATGGACACCTACCGGGTGCGGCACGCCATCCGCGACGTCGGCGCCGCGCTGGGCCTGCCACCGGCCGAGGTCGACGCGGTGGCCAAGGCGTTCCCGCACATCCGGGCCAACCAGGTGCACGCCGCGCTGCGCGACCTGCCGGAGCTCCGGGCCAGCCGGATGGGGTCGAGACGAAACGGCGGTAGTGGTGATCTCGACCTGGTGTTCGACCTGGTCGCCCGGCTCGACGGGCTGCCCCGGCACATCGCGCTGCACCCGTGCGGTGTGCTGCTGTCCGACGCCACGCTGCTCGACCGCACCCCGGTCGAGAGCAGCTACCTGGGCTACCCGATGAGCCAGTTCGACAAGGACGACGTCGAGGAGCTGGGGCTGCTCAAGCTCGACCTGCTCGGCATCCGGATGCAGTCGGCGATCGCCCACGCCATGGACGAGGTGGCCCGGGTCGACGGCGAGCAGGTCGACATCGACGCCGTGCCGCGCGACGACCCGACGACGTTCGAGCTGATCCGCAGCACCCGCACGCTGGGCATGTTCCAGATCGAGTCACCCGGGCAGCGGGAGCTGGTCGGCAAGTTCGGTCCGCAGACCTTCGAGGACCTCATCGTCGACATCTCGCTGTTCCGCCCCGGCCCGGTGAAGAGCGACATGGTCACCCCGTTCCTGATGGCCCGGAACGGCTGGCGCGACCCGGTCTACCTGCACCCGGCGCTCGAACCGGCGCTGGCGGAGACCGCCGGGGTGGTGGTCTTCCACGAGCAGGTGCTGCAGATCGTGGCGGTGATGACCGGCTGCGACCTGGCCAGCGCCGACGAGGTGCGCCGGGCGCTGGGGGAGAAGGACGCCCACGCCGAGGTCAAGGCCTGGTTCGCCCCGCTGGCCCTGGACGAGGGCTTCGACGTCGCGGTGGTCGAGCAGGTCTGGGACGTGCTGGTCGCCTTCGGGTCGTTCGGCTTCTGCAAGGCCCACGCCGCGGCCTTCGCGCTGCCCACCTACCAGTCGGCCTGGCTCAAGACCCACCACACGGCCGCGTTCCTGGCCGGGGTGCTCACCCACGACCCGGGCATGTACCCCAAGCGGCTGATCCTCGACGACGCCCGCAACTTCGGGGTGGCCGTGCTGGGGCTGGACGTGAACGCCTCGGCCGGCAGCTACCGGATCGAACGGGTCGACGGCAGCCCGGCCGACCCCGACCCCGAGCCCGACGAGGACGGCGGGGTGGAGCTGGTGCCCCGGCCGGCGTGGATGCCCGCGGCGATGCCCGAGCCCGGGCGGTACGGCATCCGGCTGTCGCTGGCCGACGTGAAGGGGATCGACGACGAGGAGGTCGCCCGGATCGTCGAGGGGCAGCCCTACCGGTCGCTGACCGACTTCTGGAACCGGGCGAAGGTGTCCCGGCCCGTGGTGGAGCGGCTGGTGCTGGCCGGCGGGTTCGACTCCATCTACGGGTTCGGGGTCCGCGACAGCGAGGGCGGGCGGCCGGCCCGGCGGCGCGAGCAGCTGACCCGGCGTGACCTGCTGCTGCAGATCGGCGAGCTCGACCGGTGGAGCCGCAGCGGGGCGCGGGCCAGCAGCACCGGCCAGCTCGGGCTGGATCTGTTCGGCGCCGACAGCGGTGCCGAGCCCGGGCTGTTCGAGGGTGCGGAGGTCGGCGGGGAGTCCGGCCAGCCGGAGTTCGTCAGCTCCGGGCTGCCGGAGTTCACCGACGCCGAGCGGGTGCGCGCCGAGCTGGAGGTGCTCGGGCTCGACGCCAGCCGGCACGTCATCGAGTTCTATCGGCCGTTCCTGACCGCGCTCGGTGCGGTGCCGGCCGCCGAGCTGCTGCAGTGCCGCAGCGGTGCGGAGGTGCTGGTGGCCGGGGTGAAGGTGGCCACCCAGACCCCGCCGATCCGGTCCGGGCGGCGGGTGGTGTTCGTGACCCTCGACGACGGCACCGGCTGCGCGGACTCCACCTTCTTCGAGGACGTGCAGGGCCCCTACGCCACCGTCTTCCACTCCTGGCTGCTGGTGGTCCGCGGGGTGATGCGCCGCACCGGTCCGCGCGGGGTGTCGATGCGGGCCACCGGCGCCTGGGAGCTGCCGGCGCTGCACGAGGCGTGGGAGGCCGGCGGGCTGGCCGCGGTCGCCGACCTGATGGCCACGCCGGGGCAGTACACCGAGCAGGCGATCAACGGGGCGGCGGCCTCGCACGGGTCGCGGCCGGTGGTGGTGCGCCCGGTGCTGGTGCACCCGACCGGCTTCCGGATGTCGCCCTACGCCGACATCAAGCCCGCCGGCGACGACGCAGCGACCGCGATCCGCCGCGCCGCCGCCGAGCCACCCCGCAAGCTCTGGCACTCCAGCCCCGGCAGCTCCGGCCACTGAGGCTGTCGGACCCGCACGGCCCGGGACCCGGCACGTCCTGGACCGGGCGGGTTCACCCCTTCCCGGCGGCGCGGCCGTCGCGGGGGCCGAAGACGGTGAGCGCCTCGGCGTCGCCGGCCGCCGAGCGGAGGAAGTGGTCGGCCCACTCCTGCCGGTCGGGGTAGCCGGACTCGGCGACCACCCGGGCCACCGCGGCGTCCACGTCGACCGGCGTCCGGTGCAGGGTGACGGCGCCGTCGGCCAGCAGTGCCCAGTGCCCGCCCGCGCGCCCGTACGGCATCCCGACGCTGCCCGGGTTCACCACCAGCCGCCGGTCCACCAGCCGCAGGAACGGCATGTGGGTGTGGCCGCAGACCACCGTCGCCACCTCCACCGGCAGCTCGGCGAACACCTCGGCCCACCGCTCCAGCCGGGTGTCGACCAGCACGACCTCCTCGTCGTCGCGTGGTGTGCCGTGGCAGAAGACCGTCGGGCCGAAGCCCTCGATGTCGAGCGTCACCGGGTGCGGCAGCCCGGCCAGCAGCTCGAGCTGGTCGGGGCGCAGCTGTGCCGCCGCCCAGCTGCTCACCGGGTCGGGCCCGTCGAGGTCGGCCCCGCCGGCCAGCGCCACCAGCTCCCGGTCGGCGTTGCCGCGCACCAGCAGCACCCGGTCGCCCGGCGCCGTGAGCCGGTCCAGCACCTCCACCGGCTGCGGCCCGGCCGCGTGGTCCCCGGTCACCACCACCAGGTCGGCTCCGGCGACGTCGGGCTCGGCGAGCACCGCCTCCAGCACCGGCAGCACCCCGTGGACGTCGGACAGGACCGCTACGCGCCGCACCATGCGGCCACCCTCGCCTGCCGTGGCGGCCCCGTCCAGAGGCTCGTCCTGAGCGTGCGAGGGATGAGGAGGACGGGGTCCTTCGTCAGACCGGGGCAAAGGCGACGAGCAGCTGCCAGTGCTCGCCGTCCTGGCGGTGCACCTGGAAGTCCCGGCGCGACCCGAAGCGGGGCTCGGGACGCGGGAGCTCGTGGGCGCGCAGCACCCCGAACGTCCGCGCCTCGTCGTCGCACGAGGCGGTGAAGAGGTCGGTCGGGCGCCCGTCCCCGTCCAGCAGTCGGTAACTCGGCATGGCGGCAACCTAGGCAGCGGTGCCGCACCCCGGGGGCGACGCGCGCGCGGCCCGCACCTCCGGCACCCCATCCGCCACTCGCGCCACTCCTGGCGGACGATTGCGTTCCGCCACGGGACGCTGCTGTACGCACCTGTCGGCACTAGGCTCCCCGGGGTGTCGAACCCTCCCGCCGTCGCAGCGCAGGCTCCGGCCCGGACGGCGGCGATCTGGGCCGCCCTCGACCCGCTCATCACCGCGGGTGCACCGCTGCGCGTGCTCGACCTGGGTGGCGGCAGCGGCATGTTCGCCGTCCCGCTGGCCCAGTTGGGCCACCAGCTGACCGTCGTCGACCCCAGCGCCGACGCCCTCGCCACGCTGCACCGCCGGGCCGCGGCCGCCGGCGCCGGCGAGCAGGTCCGCGGCATCCAGGGCGACGGCGACCGGATGCTCACCGCGCTGCCCGCGGGCGGCCTCTTCGACCTGGTGCTGTGCCACTTCGTGCTCGAGGTGGTCGACGACCCGGCGAGCACGCTGGCCCAGATCGCCGGCGTGCTCCGCCCGGGCGGGCAGCTGTCCATCGCCTCGGCCAACCGGGCCGGCGCCGTCCTGGCCCGCGCCGTCGGCGGCCACCCGGTCGAGGCCCGTGCCCTGCTCGCCGACCGCGATCCGGCACCGGCCCGGTCGGGTCCGGCGCGGCGGCGGTTCAGCCCCGAGGAGCTGCTCTCGCTGCTCGCCACCGCCGGGCTGGAGCCGGGGGAGTGGCGCGGGGTGGCGGTGGTGGCCGACCTGCTCGGCGCCTCCAGCGGCGCCGACCAGGCCGCGCTGCGCACCCTCGAGCTGGCGCTGGCCGAGGCCTCGCCCTACCGGGACGTCGCCACCGGCCTGCACGTGCTGGCCGTCCGCCCCGCCGCGGGGTGAGCCTCCCCGCCGGCTTCGCGGTCCCCGGCTACGGCGCCGCCAGCCTCGCCGACGTCCTGCCCGGTGTCGCCGGCGCCCTGGGCGTGCCGGTCCGCCGCGGTGACCTCCCGGCCGACCCGCTCGACCTGGTCGCCGCGCTCGCCGGGGCCCGCCGGGTCGCCGTCCTGCTGGTCGACGGTCTCGGCGCGCAGCTGGTCGCCCGCCACCCCATCGAGGCCCCGGTGCTCACCGCGCTGGACAGCCCGGCCGGCGTGCTGTCCGCGCCGTTCCCGAGCACCACGCCGGTCAGCCTCACCACGCTGGGCACCGGGCTGCCGCCGGGCAGCCACGGCGTGCTCGGCTTCGTCACCGAGGTGCCCGGCGCCGGCCGCACGCTCAACCACGTGCAGTGGCGCGACGACCCCGACCCGCAGCAGTGGCAGGCGCAGCCCACCGTGTTCGAGCAGGCCGCCGTCGCGGGCGTGACCTGCAGCGTGGTCGGCCCGCACGCCTTCGCTGCCTCTGGGCTCACCCGCGCGGCCTACCGGGGTGCGGAGTACGTGCACGCCTTCAGCGCCGGTGACCTGGTCGCCGGCATGCTCGACCGCCTGGGCGCCGGTGACCGCAGCCTGGTCTACGGCTACACCGCCGACCTCGACCTCACCGGGCACGTCCGCGGCGTCGACTCCGCGGCCTGGCGCACGCAGCTGGGGCAGGTCGACCGGCTCGTCGAGCAGCTGGTCGCCGGCCTGCCCGCGGACGCCGCCCTGCTGGTCACCGCCGACCACGGGATGGTCGACGTCCCCGAGGCCACCCGGCTGGACACCAGCACGATCGCCGAGCTGGGCAGCGGCGTCCGGCTGCTCACCGGCGAGCCACGGGCCCGCTACGTGCACGCCGAGCCCGGCGCCGCCGACGACGTGCTGGCCACCTGGCGAGCGGTGCTCGGCGACCGCGCGTGGGTGGTGAGCCGGGCCGAGGCGTTCGAGGCCGGGCTCTTCGGGGACGTCGACGCAGCACTGGCCGACCGGGTCGGCGACGTCCTCGCCCTGGCCCGCGGCAGCTGGGCGCTGCTGGACTCCGCGACCGAGCCGCACGCTGCGGGTCTGCGTGCGTTCCACGGTTCGCTCACCCCGGCCGAGCTGGAGATCCCGTTGCTGGCCGCCCGCGGCCGCGCGCTGCGCTGACTTAGGCGCGCGCGGCCACCTGCAGCGACAGCGGGTGCCAGGTGCGCCAGTGCCCGGGGCGGGCCGCGGCGCAGGTCAGCCGTTGGGCCTCGCCCGACGGCCGGCTCTCCACGATGACCACGACGTCGCCGTCCGGGCCGGCCAGCGTCACCTCGAAGCACTCGCTCCCGGCGGCGGCCGGCTCCAGGGCGCGCACCCGCCGGGGCGGCAGGTCGGCGACGCCGAGCAACCCGAGCTCGCCGCGGGCGTGGTGCTGGGCGGCCTGGGCCGCGGGCGTCAGCCCGGCCTTGCCGCGCAGCCACGGCAGCGCGACCTCGCCGGCCGCGTGCGCGGCGACCAGCCCGGCGCCGTCGGCCGGCACCTGGCCGTAGACGAACCCCCACGGCAGGACGACGACGTTCGCGGCGAACCGGTCACCGCCCAGGTGGCTGGTCTCCCAGACGTCGACCGGCGCCCCGCTCAGCGGCAGCGCCCGGGCCAGCGGCCGCCCGCGCACCGCGCAGCACGCGTCGTGGGCGCCGTGCGTGCAGACCAGGTAGGTGGGCAGCGTGCTGGGCTCGCCGACCGAGGAGTTCCAGGGCAGCTCCAGCAGCTCGGCGTCGGAGGTGCGGGTCGACCAGTGCACGGTCTCCACGCCCGGGGTCGTGTCGGCCACGGCCCAGCGCATGCCGGAGTCCGACAGCCGCTCACCCGGACGGCGGACCATCTGGATCCGCATGCCCAGCTCGCGGGCGCGGGCCGCCAGCCGGGAGGCCACCTGCCGGTCGAAGCGGGACTCCAGCAGCGCGTCGCGCCCCCAGGGCCCGGGCTGCTCGACCAGCAGCCACCGCCGGGCCGGGGGCGCGGTGGCCACGGGGGAGTCGCCGCGCAGCAGCGCCTGCACCGAGCAGCGGGCCTCGTCCAGCCGGCCCGCCGGGGTGGAGCGCGGCGGGCCGGCCTCCCCGGTGCCCTGGCAGAACTGGGGGTCGGCACCCGCGGTCTCAGGCTCCGGTGCGGTCGTCACTTCCCCCATGGTGCGCCGTGCCGCCGGGGCGGGCGTCGGGGACGATCGCGATCGACTGGGTCACCAGCCGGCGGGCCAGGGTGAGCTGGTCGGCGGCGTCCAGGCCGGGCAGGTCGCCCACCTTCAGCTCGCCCGTGGCCAGCAGTGCCGCCAGCGCGGGGTGGGTGTCGGCCGGCAGGTCGTGGGTGCGGCGACCGGCGACCAGGGCCACCCGGCCCCCGACCGGCTCGCGCAGCTGGACCCGCAGCAGCGGGCGCACCCGCAGCACGGTGCCGGCGTCCAGGGCTGTGAGCGCCGCGGACTGCGCCAGCGGTGACACCGGGGCCGGGCGCACCTGCGCCCAGGCCCGCGAGCGCAGCGAGTCGGCCACCGCGGCCGGGTCGACCTCGGCGAGCGCGCGCTGCAGGCCGGACAGCACCGCGGCGACGTCCTCGGTGGTGGTCGCGGGGTCGGCCAGGTCGATGCCCAGCGGGAGCGAGCCGCGCAGCGTCTGGTCCTCGGCGGCGAGCACGCGCACCAGGTCCAGCGCCGACTCCACCGCGCCCCAGCGGGTGACCGGGTGGACGCCGATGGTCAGGTGAGCGCTGATCTCGCCGAGCGCGACCGCCGAGTGGATGTACCCGCGGGGCAGGTAGAGGGCGTCGCCGGGCCGCAGCACCGTGTCGATCACCGGCGGGCGCTGCGCGGCGGCGGCGACCTCGTCCGGGCGGTCGGTCCAGGGGTGGGTGCGCAGCGGGTCGGTGAGCACCGGGGAGTGGATGGTCCAGTGCTTCTCCCCGGCGACCTGCAGCACGAACACGTCGTGCACGTCGTAGTGCGGGGAGAACCCGCGCGAGGACGGCGGGGTCACGTAGGCGTTGACCTGCGTGGGGTGCCCGAGGTCGGCGGCGAGCTGGTTGGCGAAGGCGATCAGCGGCGGCCACAGCCGGTGCAGGCCCTGCAGGACGACGGTGCTGCCCTCGGCGAAGAGCCGGAGCACCGCGTCGGAGGACACCTGGTCGCCGATCTCGGCGCCGGCTCCCTGCGGGCTGGTGAAGCGCGTGGGGTCGACGACGGCGCCGTCCCTGGCGATCCGCAGGAACGGCGTGCGCAGCCCGCGGGTGCTCAGCAGCTCGTCGACCGCGGCCAGGTCGAGCAGGTCGGTGAAGGTGCCGCCCAGCTCGGCGGCGGTGGACAGCAACGGCCGGCGGGACCAGTGCTCGTCGGCGAAGACCTCGGGGTCGACGCGGACGCACCGGCGCAGCGCCGGACGGGCTGGGGCATCGGCCCGGGATCGGGCGCCGCCCTCGGAGGAGGACGGCGCCCGGTCCTGCAGATCAGGGTCGGGCACGGTCAGGCCGAGCCGTCCGCGCCGCCGTCGTGCTGGCCGGGGGTGCCGCCGCCGGCCCCGGAGTCGGCCGGGCCCTCGGCCCCACCGTCCGCGCCGCCATCGGCCCCACCGTCCGCGCCGCCGTCCGCACCGCCATCGGCCCCACCGTCAGCACCGCCATCGGCGCCGCCGTCGGCCCCACCGTCAGCACCGCCGTCGTGCTGGCCGGGGGTGCCGGCGCCGGCACCGGAGTCGGCCGGGCCCTCGGCGCCACCGTCGGCGCCGCCGTCGTGCTGACCCGGGGTGCCCTCGCCGGCGCCGGAGTCGGCCGGGCCCTCGGTGCTGGTCATGTCGTCGTCGTCGAGTGCCATGGGGCTGCTCCGCTCGTCGCTGGTGCCGGTCGCCGGGAGGCGACCGTCGGGCACTTCCTACCGCAGTGATCCACTCGCCACACATCGGGCGGCAGGCGGGATCGGTCGTGCACCACCGGCTGTGGCAGGGTCCAGGCCGATGTCCACCACGCTGGACACCGGTGAGCAGCACCGGGACCCGGGAGAGGGCGCCGTCCGGCGCGCCTCCGCCGCCTTCCGCGACCTGCTGCGCACCGGTTGGTCCCTCCCGCTGCCCGGCTCCGGCGCCACCCTCGGGCGCTGGCGCGCCCTGACGACCCTGGGGGAGCGCGACCTCCCGCTCGCCCGGCTGGCCGAGGGCCACGCCGACGCCCTCGCCGTCCTCGCCGAGACCGGCGGCCCCGAGGTGCCCGCCGGTGCCCGGCTGGGGGTGTGGGCGGCCGAGCCGCCGGACGGCCCGGTCACCGCCACCCGGACGACGGGGGGCTGGCGGTTGTCCGGGCGCAAGCGGTGGTGCTCCGGCGCCGGGGTGCTCACCGCGGCCCTGGTCACCGCCACCGCCGACGACGGCCGGCGGCTGTTCCTGGTCGACCTCGACCAGCCCGGGGTCCAGGTCGACAGCTCACCGTGGATCAACGCCGGCATGGCCGGCAGCGACACCGCCGACGTCCACCTCGCCGACGTCCCGGCGGTCCCGGTCGGCGCCCCGCGGGCCTACCTGGACCGGCCCGGCTTCTGGCACGGCGGCATCGGGGTCGCCGCGGTCTGGGCCGGTGGCGCCCGGGGCGTGGCCGCGCCCCTCCTGCGCACGGCCGTCCAGCGCGGCCCGGACCCGCTGCGCGACGCAGCCGTGGGCGCGGTCGACGTGCGGCTGGCCGCCCTGGACGCCGCGCTGGCCGGCGCCGCCGCCGAGGTGGACGCCGATCCGCTGGACGACGCCGGGACGGCGCAGCTGCGGGCGCAGCGGGTGCGGGCGCTGGCCGCACGCACCGGCGACGAGGTGCTCGACGTCGTCGGCCGGGCCCTGGGCGCCGGGCCGCTGGCCCACGACGCCGCGCACGCCGCCCGGGTCGCGGACCTGACCGTCTACCTGCGGCAGCACCACGGCGAGCGCGACCTGGCCGCCCTCGGCGCGCTGGTGCGCGAGCGGGCGGCCCGGTGACCGGGGACCGGATCGCCGCACCGGGCACCGCCGAGGCCGACTGGGCCGGCTGGCTGCCCGGGCAGGACTGGCCGGCCTGGGCGCCGGACCCGGCGTGGACGCGGGTGGCGGTCTGCGCCGCCCACCCCGACGACGAGGTGCTGGGCGCCGGCGGGGTGATGGCGCTGCTGGCCGCGGCCGGCGTGCAGCTGCACCTGGTCGCGGCCACCGACGGCGAGGGCAGCCACCCCGGCAGCACCGTGCTCACCCCGGCGGCGCTGGCCGCGGCCCGGGTCGCGGAGACCGCCGCCGCGCTGGCCGAGCTGGGCGTGGAGGCGCCGGCGACCCGGCTGGAGCTGCCGGACTCCGGGCTGGCCGGCTGCGAGGACGAGCTCACCGACCGGCTCACCGCCGTGGTGACCGGCTGCGACGCCGTCCTGGCGCCGTGGACCGGCGACGCGCACCCCGACCACGAGGCCGTGGGCCGGGCGGCGGTCGCGGCGGGGGAGCAGCTCGGGGTGCCGGTGTGGCAGTACCCGGTGTGGACCTGGCACTGGGCCGCGCCCGGCGACCCGCGGGTGCCCTGGGGCGCCGCGCACCGGGTCGACCTGCCTCCGGACGTGCGCGCCGCCAAGCGGGCCGCGGTCGCCCGGTTCGTCACCCAGGTCGCGCCGCTGGGCCCGGCCGCCGCCGACCGGGCGGTGCTCACCGCCGAGGTGCTGGCCCACTTCGACCGCGACCGGGAGGTGCTGCTCCGGTGAGCCTGCCGCCGTCCTACTTCGACGCGGTGTACGCCGCCGCCGAGGACCCCTGGTCGATGCGCACCCGCTGGTACGAGCGGCGCAAGTACGCACTGACCGCCGCGGCGCTCCCGCGCGAGCGGTACGGCGAGGGGCTGGAGGTCGGCTGCTCGGTCGGCGAGCTGACCGCCCGGCTGGCCGCCCGCTGCGACCGGCTCACCGGCTGGGACGCCAGCGCCGCCGCCGTCGAGCGCGCCACCGCCCGGGTCGCGGAGGAGGCCCACGTGCGGGTCGAGCAGGCCGTCGTCCCGGACCGGCCGCTGCCCGCCGTCGACCTGCTGGTGCTGTCGGAGGTCCTCTACTACCTCGACGCCGGGGACCTGCGGCGGTTCCTCGCCCAGGTGCGCGCCGCGGTCCGGCCCGGCGGCACGCTGCTGGCGGTGCACTGGCGGCACCCGGTGGCCGACTACCCGCAGACCGGGGACGCCGTGCACGCCGCGCTGCGGGCGGCGCTGCCCTGGCCCCGGGTCGCCGTCCACGAGGAGCCGGACCTGTTGCTGGACTGCTGGGTGGCCGCCGGGGCCGACGACGTCCGGGCGGCCTCGGTGGCCGCCGCGGAGGACCTGTGGTGAGCGGGGTCGACCTGATCGGGGTGGTGGTGCCCGCCCGCGACGAGGAGGAGCTGCTGCCCGCCTGCCTGGCCGCGCTCGCCGGAGCGGCGCGGGCACCGGAGCTGGCCGGCACCGCGGTGGAGGTCGTCGTGGTCGCCGACGGCTGCACCGACGGCACGGTCGCGGTGGCCCGGGCGGCCGGGGTGACCGTGCTGGAGGGCGCCCGGTCCGCGGGGGTCAGCGCGACCGGCAACGTCGGGCAGGCCCGGCACCGCGGTGCGCGCCGGCTGCTGGCCACCGCCGCCCGGGCCCGGGTGCCCGCCGACCGGGTCTGGCTGGCCAGCACCGACGCCGACAGCCGGGTGCCCGCCGACTGGCTGGCGGTGCACCGGAGCGCGGCCGACTCCGGCGCCGACGCGTTCGTCGGGACGGTCGGCATCGACGACTGGACCGGGTTCACCCCCGAGGCGGTGGCCGCCTTCGACGCCGCGTACGACGCGTGGCGGGCCGGCGGCGCGGGGGCGGTCCACCCGCACGTGCACGGCGCCAACCTCGGGGTGCGCGGCAGCGCCTACACCCGGGCCGGGGGCTTCCCGCCGCTCCCGGTGAGCGAGGACCACGGCCTGGTCGACGCCCTGGTGCTCGGCGGGGCGGGCGTGCTGCGCAGCCCGCTGTCGCCGGTGCTGACCTCCTCGCGCCGGGTGGCCCGGTCCCGCGGCGGTCTCGGCACCGACCTCCAGCGCCTGTCGGTGCAGTTCGACCGGGCCTGACCCGCTAACCTCTCGAACAGGTGTTCGACGGCCGTGGGGACGGTCGTCCAGGGGGCGCTGCACCGGGGGAAGCCGGTGCAGCGCGGGAGAGGGGTGTCCGGTGTCCGATCGCGCTGCCGGCTGCACGGTGCTGCACGTCGACATGGACGCCTTCTTCGCCAGCGTCGAGGTGCGCCGCCACCCCGAGCTGGCCGGCACGCCGGTCGTCGTCGGCGGGGTGGGCAACCGGGGCGTGGTCACCTCGGCCACCTACGAGGCCCGCGCGTACGGGGTGCACAGCGCCATGCCCACCTCCCGGGCGCTGCGGCTGTGCCCGACGGCCACCGTGCTCCCCGGCGACCTCGCGCTCTACACCGAGGTCTCCCGGTCGGTGATGGCGCTGTTCCGCACCATCACCCCGCTGGTCGAGCCGCTGAGCCTGGACGAGGCGTTCCTCGACGTCTCCGGCTCCGGGCGGCGGCTGGGCGACCCGGTGGCGATCGGGGAGCACATCCGGGCCCGGGTCTTCGACGAGCAGGGCATCACCTGCTCGGTCGGGGTGGCCGGCAGCAAGTTCGTGGCCAAGCTGGCCTCCACCCGGTCCAAGCCCGACGGCCTGCTGGTGGTGCGCCCGGCCGAGGTCATGGGCTTCCTGCACCCGCTCCCGGTCGGTGCGCTGTGGGGGGTCGGGGCCAAGACCGAGGAGGTGCTGCTCCGGCTGGGGCTGCGCACCGTCGGCGACCTGGCGCACGTGCCGGCGCGCACCCTGCAGCGCGCGGTGGGCTCCGCCGCCGGGGCGCACCTGCACGAGCTGGCCTGGGGCCGCGACCCGCGCCGGGTGGTGCCGGACTCACCCGACCGCTCGACCGGGGCGGAGGAGACCTTCGGCACCGACGTCGACGACCCGCAGGTCATCCACCGCGAGCTGCTGCACCTGGCCGAGCGCACGGCGGGGCGGCTGCGCTCCACCGGTTCCCTGACCCGCACGGTGAGCATCAAGGTCCGCTTCGCCGACTTCACCACCCTCACCCGCTCGCGCACCCTGGAGGTGCCCACCGACGTCGGCCAGGAGCTCTACGACACCGCCCGGGCGCTGTTCGACGCCCTCGGCCTGGACCGGGCCCGGATCCGGCTGGTGGGGGTGCGCGCCGAGGGGCTGGTCGACGCCGACGCCACCGCCCGCCAGCTCGAGCTCGGCGCCCGCGAGCACGGCCGCCGGGACGCCGAGCTGGCCGCCGACGCCGCCGCCCGGCGCTTCGGTGCCGGCGCCGTCCGGCCGGCGACGCTGCTGGGTCGAGGTCGCACCCCGGGCACCGGCCCGGCCGGCCGCGGACCCCGCCCCGGCGCAGGGCGGTGACCCGGGCCGACCCGCGCGCGGAGGAGTTCCCGGGCCGGGCGAGTCGTGGCTGTGCCGATGAGAACAGTCCGCACGGGTGTGTCGCGGGCAGCTCGCCTTTCGCCGCCCGCGATCGCCTCGTATCCTCGGTGTTCCGCGGGCGGACTGCCGCCGGTGGTTGATCGCATTGCGCACCTGGAGGTCGACGTGCCGCTCTCCGAGCACGAGCAGCGTCTGCTGGAGCAGATCGAGCGTGCCCTCGTCGACGACGATCCCAAGTTCGCCTCGACGGTCCGCACCAGCGACCGCAAGCAGAAGGCCCGCCGCAAGCTGCAGCTGGGCGTGCTGATGGTCGTCGTCGGCCTCGCGGTCGTCGTGGCCGGCGTGGCCATCCCGTCGAACGCCGTCGCCCAGGTGGTCGTCGGGGTCGCCGGCTTCCTGCTGGCCTTCGCCGGCGTGGGGCTCGTCGTCCTCAACTACCAGGCCGCCACCGGCGCGGTCGAGGTCGGCCCCGCCGGCGGTGGCCGTCCCGGCCCGGGCGGTTCCAGCCGGGTCGGCAAGGCCAGCCGCCCGCCGATGAAGAACCGCCTCGAGGAGCGCTTCCGCCGCCGCTACGACCAGTAGCCGCCGCGGGGTCACCCGGGCAGCACCTCCCGACAGCCGCCGTCCAGCCGGACGGCGGCTGTCGGCGTCCCGGGGGCCGCGAACGGATGCCGTGCCCTGGACGCGCGGTCAGGCGGTCGGCAGGGAGTCGAACAGCGCGCTGACCGACTCCCCGTCGTGGATCCGCTGCACCGCCTGGGCCAGCGCCGGGGCCACCGAGAGCACCGTCAGCTTCCCCGAGGGGTCGGGCGGGGCCGGCACCGTGTTGGTGCAGACGATCTCCACCACGTCGGGCTGGGCGCCGATCCGCTCCAGCGCGCCGGCGGCGAACAACCCGTGCGTGCAGGCCACCCGGATCGACCGGGCGCCGGCGTCGCGCAGCCGGTCGATGAGCTCGAGCACCGTGCTGCCCTTGGCGATCTCGTCGTCGAGCACGATCACGTCCCGGTCGGCGACGTCGCCGATGACCGCGTTGATCTGCACCCGGTCGTCGGCGTAGCGCTGCTTGGCCCCGGCGGCCACCGGCACCCCGAGCCGGCGGGCGAACGCCGCGGCCTCCTTGGCGTTGCCGAGGTCGGGGGAGACCACCGTGGTGCGGGACAGGTCGAGGGTGCCGAAGTGGTCGGCCAGCTCGCGCAGCGCGTGCAGGTGGTCGACCGGCACGCTGAAGAACCCGTGCACCTGCGGCGAGTGCAGCGTCATCGCCAGCACCCGGCTGGCGCCGGCGGCGACCATCAGGTCGGCGACCAGCCGCCCGCCGATGGAGATCCGCGGGGCGTCCTTCTTGTCCGACCGCGCGTAGGCGTAGTGCGGGAGCACCACGGTGATCCGGGCGGCCGAGGCGCCCCGGGCCGCGTCGATCATCAGCAGCAGCTCGACCAGGTTCTCCTGCACCGGGGTCACCAGCGACTGCACGAGGTAGACGTCGCGCTCCCGGCAGTTGGCCTGCAGCTGCACCTCGAGGCAGTCGTTGGCGAAGCGGGTGACGCGCACCGGCTGGAGCGGCACGCCCAGCTGGGCGCACAGCTCGGCGGCGAGCTGGGGATGGGAGCTGCCGGCGAAGACGGCTATCTCACGCACAGGGGCACTCCGGTGCAGATCGGGGACGCCGGCAGCGGCACGGTCCGGCGGGGCAACCGTATCCAGGCCCGGCCGCCGCCGTCGGGCCGGGCGGCGCCCCGCCCGCTCAGGCCGGGCGCCGCCGGCCGGGCGTGTGCGCGCCCAGCCACCGGGCCGCCGCCCCCAGCGTCGACGCCGGCCACGCCGCCGCCTGCAGGCGCTGCGACCGCGACACCGACCGCACCATCGCCCGGCGCACGGTCTGCAGCTGCCCGGCCAGCGCCGGGTCCCGGTCGGCGCCGGCCCCGGGCCGCCCGTAGACCGCGCGCTCCTGCGCCAGGGCCAGGGAGCGCACGGCGGCCACCGCCTCGGGTTCGGCGCCGGAGAGCCGCTCGGCCAGCTGCCGGGCGAGCTGGCGGGACGTCGTCGTCCCGGGCACGTCGATCTGCAGGTCGGTGGCGGTGGCCAGCAGTTCGTCCCAGAGCTCGCCCGGTCGCCCGTCGGCCAGCCGGGCCGAGCGCTGCCGCCGGCGCACCGCGAACGGGACCGCCGCCAGGCCGAGCAGCAGCAGGGTGCCCGCGCCGCCGGTCAGCCAGGGCCCCAGGTCGCGGCCGGGCTCGGTCAGCGGCGCGGCCTGCGGGAGCGCCTCGTCGTCGCGGTCCAGCTCGGCGGTGGGGGCGGCGGGACGGGGCGCCTCGACCTGCGGGGTGACCGGGTCGACGGTGGCGTCGTCGGTGGCCTGGGTGCGCGGGGCCCAGGGCAGCTCGACGGCCCGCTCGGCCGAGATCGGGGTGGGGTCGAAGGGGATCCAGCCCAGGCCGCTGAACCAGGCCTCGACCCAGGCGTGCGCGTCGTCGGTGGTGACCAGCCGGGTGCCGTCCTCCTGCTCCTGCCCCGGGGTGTAGCCGAGCACGACCCGAGCCGGCACGCCGACGGCGCGCACCAGCACCGCCATCGCGCCGGCGTACTGCTCGCAGTAGCCGCGCTTGAGCCGCAGGAAGTCGACCAGGTCGTCGCCGGAGGTGCCCGGGGTGGTGGACAGGCTGTAGAGGAAGTCGTTGGACTCGTCGGTGAAGTACCGCTGGACGGCCAGGGCCCGCTCGTAGGGCGCCTGGCCGGGGTCGGCCAGCTCGCGGGCCAGGTCGGTGACGCTCGGGTCGAGGTCGGGCAGCTGGGTGTAGCGCTCCATCGCGTCGGCGTCGGCCGGGGAGTCCGGAGCGGCGTCCAGCTGCGCGACGGAGGGCTCGGGCTGCTGGGCGCGCAGCCGGTAGGTGAGCCCGGCGGTGGTCGTGTCGCGGCCGAACACCGTGCGGGCGTCGGCGTCGAAGCGCCAGTCGTCGGCGTCGCCGTCCTCCAGCTCGACCGCCAGGGGGGAGTAGAGCACCGGCATGAAGACGTCGTCGTGCTCGAGCACCGTGACCGTGGCGGTGACCGGCCGGGCGGTCTGGCCGCCGATCAGCGGGGACAGCGTGGGGTCGTCGGCGATCGACTCCTGGCCGTTGAGGTTGGTCAGCCCCCAGCCGCGGTCGGCGGTGTACTCGTCGAGAGCGACCGACCGCAGGTAGCCGGGGTCGGGCACCGAGGCGTCCAGCCGGAACAGGTCGATGGCCTCGGGGCGGTTGAGCTGCCCGGCCATCTCCGCGACCGGGTCCAACGCCGTCCCGAGGCCGTTGCCGGCGCCCGAGCCGCCCAGCCCGGCGGCCAGCGACCCCTCCGGCAGGGTGGGCACGACCACCGGCAGCAGGACCCCGGCCACCAGCGCGACGACGCCGGTGCGCAGCGCGGGCAGGGTGCCGGTACCCAGCGCCGAGCCGCTGCCGGCGCGGGCGCCCTCGACCAGCCGGCCGCGCTGATCGGCCCACAGCAGCACGGCGAACCCGGCAGCGGGGGCGGCGAAGGAGATCAGCGCGACGTCCCCGGTGATGGTGCTGACCGGCACGCAGTAGAGGACCAGCAGGCCCAGCCCGCCGAGCGCGGGCTGGCGGGCGGGCACGGCGAGCAGGTCGACGGCCAGGGCGATCAGCGCCACGAAGACGGTGGTCACCGCGACCAGGCCGGTCAGCGGGAGTGCGGGCGTGCCCTGCTCCTGGATCTCGGCGGTGCCGTCGGCCAGCAGCCCGGCGAGGTCGCCGAGGCTGGTGGGGGTGGGCAGCAGCCCGGCCCAGGCGTCGGTCGGGGCGAACACCGTCGTCAGGACCACCAGCGCGAGGAACAGCTGGCCGACCGGCACGAGCGCCCGCGCGGGGGTGTCCAGCCGCGGCAGCCGCTCGGCCAGCCGCACGGCCCCGGCGCGCAGCGCGACCCCACCGAGCCCCACGGCGAGCACCGCGAGGGCGACGGGCGGGAACCAGGCCGGCGTGGCGAAGACCGGCTCCAGCGCCAGCGAGCCCAGCAGGACGGCGACGGCAGCGGCGACCGCGGTGCCGGCCCGGCCCTGCCGGGGCCGGCTCAGCTCGTCGGGAGGGCGGGTCATGCCGGTGCTCCCGTGGAGAAGGGGGACGGGGCGGGGTGGACCGGGGCGGGGTGGACCGGGGCGGGGTGGACCGGGGCGGGGTGGACCGAGCCGGTGGCGGCCCCGGCGGCGGAGGGCCGGCCGCCCAGCCGGGCCCACACCTGGTCGATCGTCTGCTCGGGGCGGACGGGCACGACCTGCCAGCCGGCCGACCGCAGCAGGGTTCCGGCCTGCTCCTGCCGCTCGACGACCTGGGCGCGGGCGCCGGCCGACAGCGGGCGGCGGCTGCGGGTGGCCCCGGCGTCCAGCCAGGCGGCGGCGTCGACGACGACCGCGACGTCGCTGCCCGGGCCGGAGCGGGCGCGGGCCAGGGCGGTGACGTCCTCGGGGCCGACCAGCCCGAGCAGGCAGATCGCCGGCCCGTCGACGGCGGCGCGGCGCAGCGTCTCCACGCCCACCTGCAGGCCGGGGTACCGCGAGGGCTCCAGCTCGGCGAACCGGTCCAGCAGCTCCTCGGGGCCCAGCGAGCCGCGGCCCAGCGGCGCGGTCAGCTCGCCGGCGTCGGTGACCACCCGCAGGGCGGCGCCGCGCTGCAGGAGGTGCACGCCGATGCTGGCCGCGGCCTCGACCGCCCACTCCAGGGTGTCGGGGGCCTGGGGAGCACCGCGGCCCCCGGCCAGGTGCGCGGTGGCCCGGGTGTCCAGGAACAGGGTGGCCGCGGCCCGCCAGGGGCGTTCCTCCAGCCGCACCATCAGCTCGCCGGTGCGCGCGGTGGCCCGCCAGTGCACCAGCCGCAGGTCGTCGCCGTAGCGGTACTCGCGGGTGCTGACGTCGTCCTCGCCGTGGACGGCGATCGACCGGCGCGCACCTTCCCCGCCGTTGCCGCCGGCGCCGCTGAGCCCGCCGGTGCCCTGCAGCGGGCGCACCCGGGGCACCACCAGCAGGGCGGCGGTGTCGCTGCCCGCGGCGGTGCGCAGCACCAGGCCGAAGGGGTCGACCAGCCGCAGCCGCAGCGGGCCGAGGGTGAACCGGCCGCGCCGGGCACCGTGCAGCCGGTAGCGCAGCGGGGCGGTCGAGCCGCTGCCCAGCCCCTCGACGACGAACTGCGGCCGGCGGCCCAGCTCGGCCGGCAGCTGCTCGGTCAGCAGCCACAGCCCGCCCGACCGCCGGTCGGTGTTGGCCACCTCGACGAGCACGTCGGCGTCCCCGCCGCGCGGCAGCCGGGCCGGGGTGACCGTGCGGCGGGTGGCGACCCGGAAGCGCTGCCGGGCGACGCCGACGGCGGAGACGACCGGCAGGGCGAGGACGAACAGCGCCAGCTGCACCAGCGCGCGCTCGCCGAGCACGGCGCCCAGCAGCAGCAGGGTCACCCCGGCGGCGACCAGGCAGCGCCCGCGCAGGGTCAGGGAGGAGGCGGCGTCGGCCAGCCGCGTACGGGCCATGGGTCGGGGAGCCGGGGTGGTCGCTCAGTGCCCGCGCTGGACGGGGACGGAGGCCACCAGGTCGGCCACCACGCGCTGGGTGTCGCGGCGGGCGAGGGCGGCGTCGGGGGTGAGCAGCAGCCGGTGGGCCAGCACCGGCACGGCCATGGCCTGGACGTCGTCGGGCAGCACGTGGTCGCGCCCGGCCAGCGCGGCGGCGGCCCGGGCGGCCCGCAGCAGCTGCAGCCCGGCCCGGGGCGAGGCGCCCAGGCGGAGCTCGGGGGAGCGGCGGGTGGCCTCGACCAGCGAGACGACGTAGCGGCGCAGCGGCTCGGCGACGTGCAACCGGCCCACGGCCGCGACCAGGGCGCGCACCTGGGCGGCGTCGACGACCGGGGTCAGGGCGGTGAGCGGGTCGACGGTGGCGCGCTCGTCGAGCATGGCCAGCTCGGCGTCCCGGTCGGGGTAGCCCATCGACACCCGGGCGGTGAAGCGGTCGCGCTGGGCCTCGGGGAGGGGGTAGGTGCCCTCCATCTCCAGCGGGTTCTGGGTGGCGACCACCATGAACGGGCGGGCCAGCTCGTAGCTGACGCCGTCGACGGTGACCTGCCGCTCCTCCATGCACTCCAGCAGGGCCGACTGCGTCTTGGGCGAGGCGCGGTTGATCTCGTCGGCCACCACGACGTTGGCGAAGATCGCGCCGGGCTTGAACTCGAAGGCCCGGGAGTCGCGGTCGTAGACGGCCACGCCGGTCACGTCGCTGGGCAGCAGGTCGGGGGTGAACTGGATCCGGCGCACGGTGCCGTCGATCGTGCGGGCCAGCGCCTTGGCCAGCGTCGTCTTCCCGACGCCGGGCACGTCCTCGATCAGCAGGTGGCCTTCGGCGAGCAGGACCACCAGCGCCAGCCGGACGACGTCGGGTTTGCCCTCCACGACCCGGCCGATGGCCTCGGCGAGCCGGGCCCCCTCGGCCGCGACGTCGATATCGGCGCCCGCTGCGGCGTCGGGGTCGGCGCCGTGCCGTGGCGCGGAGCGCAGCTCCGCCGTGCCCCGGTCCGGGTGCAGCCCTACCGTGCTCTCGCTCACCCGGCCCACGGTACGTGCAGATCGCAACTGCGGGGGGTGATCGCGCGGCCCCGGCCACCGACCCCGCGGCCGGCCGTCGCCGAGGCTGCCGCGCTGGTCGGGGGGCCGCTGCGGGGTGCGGGTGGGGCCGGGTGGAGGCCGGGGGGCGACGCGTGGCGGAGTGGTGGCTGGTGGGGGCCAGTGGGTTACTGTGTCGCGCAATGGGGAGGCTGGGGCCACCGATGGTGCCCGGCGACACCACAGGAGGACAGATGCAGGGGGTGATCCGGTGTTCGTCGGCAGCTACCCCCTGCGTCTCGACGAGAAGGGCCGGCTCGCCCTCCCTGTCCGGTACCGCGACCTCGTGGCCGACGGCATGGTGATCAAGAAGGGCCAGGAGCGCTGCATCTACGGGCTCACCATGGCCCGGGTCGCCGAGCAGAGCGCCGCCCTCAAGGCGATGGCGCCCTCGGACACCAACGGCGCCCGCATGCACGCGCGCATGAGCTTCGGCTCGATGGTCGAGGTGGAGGCCGACAAGACCGGCCGCGTCACCATCCCGGCCGGCCTGCGCGAGTACGCCGGCCTGGACCGCGACGTGGTCGTGGTCGGCGTCGACACCCGGTTCGAGATCTGGGACTCCGGCACCTGGGAGGCCTACGTGGCCGAGCAGGAGGCCGTGTTCGCGGCGATGGAGAGCGAGGGGATGCCGACCCTCTCCTGACGTGCCGGCCCACCACCCGCCCCCGACGCACCCCGCCTTCGAGCCTGCTTCCCCGCGGCTCGACGGCACCCCGCGGCAGCGAGCCGACTTCCCCCCGGCTCGACGCCCACCGCAGGACCGCCCCACCCGCAGGACCGCCCCACCCGCAGGACCGCCCCACCCGCAGGACCGCCCCACCCGCCGGCCGCCCCAGCAGGGCACCTCCTGGTACCGCTTCCCCGGCGCCAGGCGACCCTGCGGGGCGGCGGGCCAGGGCCGGCGCCCCACCCGGGCGCCACCGCCCACCACCGCCCCCACCGCGCCCCATCCCGGGTCCCCAGCCCGGATCCGCAGCACCCCGCGCCACCGAGCAGCCCGGAGAGGACCCGTCGATGAGCAGCCCCGAGCCCACCGGGCCCGCGCTGCACGTCCCCGTCCTCCTCGACCGGGTCACCGAGCTGCTCGCCCCCGCCCTGCGCGCCCCCGGCGCGGTGGTCGTCGACTGCACGCTGGGCCTGGCCGGCCACTCGCTGGCACTGCTGGCCGCGCACCCGCAGCTGCGCCTGATCGGTCTGGACCGCGACCCCGATGCCCGGGCCGAGGCCGCCGCCCGGATCGCCGCCGCCGGCCACACCGACCGGGCCACCCTGGTTCCCGCCGTCTTCGACGAGCTGCCCGACGTCCTCGACCGCCTCGGCGTCCCGGAGGTGCAGGGCGTGCTGTTCGACCTGGGCGTCTCCTCGCTCCAGCTGGACCGGCCCACCCGCGGCTTCAGCTACTCCACCGACGCGCCGCTGGACATGCGGATGGACCCCAGCGGCCCCCGCACCGCCGCCGACGTGGTGAACACCTACGCCCACGGCGAGCTCGCCCGGGTGCTGCGGGTCTACGGCGAGGAGCGCTTCGCCGGCCGGATCGCCTCGGCCATCGAGCGCGAGCGCGGCCAGGAGCCCTTCACCGGCACCGCGCGGCTGGCCGAGCTGGTCCGCAACGCCATCCCCGCCGCCACCCGCCGCACCGGCGGCCACCCCGCCAAGCGGACCTTCCAGGCCCTGCGCATCGAGGTCAACGACGAGCTCGGCGTGCTCACCCGCGCGCTGCCGGCCGCCATCGACGCCCTGGCCGTCGGTGGCCGGATCGCCGTCATCAGCTTCCACTCCCTCGAGGACCGCATCGTGAAGCAGACCCTGGCCGCCGAGGCGACCGACCGCACCCCGCCCGGGATGCCGGTCCCGATGCCCGAGCACGCGCCGGTGCTGCGGCTGGTCACCCGCGGCGGCGAGGCGCCCGGTGAGGCCGAGGTCGCCGCCAACCCGCGGGCGGCCTCGGCCCGGGTGCGCGCCGCCGAGCGCGTCCGGCGGGCCTCGTGAGCGAGCGGGCGAGCTCACGCACGAGCACAGCAGCCCGGCACACGACGGCGACGAGCGTCAGCGAGGAGCCGTCGTGAGCCAGCCGGCCCGCACCACGCGGGGGACCACCCCGCACCCACCGCTGCCCCGGACGCCACTGGTCCGCACCACGACGCCCCCGGCGACCGCCACCACCGGGTCCACGAGCCCCCGCACGCCGGTCGCCCGCACGCCCGTGCGCAGCGCCCCGGTCGCCCGGGCCGCCGCCCCCCGGGCCACCACCGGCCCGGTGCACGTGCCGCGCAGCGCCCCGGCGCGGCGCGGCGGCCCGGTCGCCACCGGCCCGCAGCTGCGGCTGGTCCCCTCGGCCACCCGCGCCCCGGGGCGGGACGTCGCGGGCCGCCGTCGCCGCGCGCCCTTCGTCGCGCTGCTCGTGGCCCTGCTGGTGGCGACCACGCTGGGGCTTCTCGCGCTGAACACCGCCATCGCGGTCGACTCCCTCACGGCCAACCAGCAGCGCACGGCCAACGCGCAGCAGGCCGAGGAGGTCTCCCGGCTGGAGCAGCAGGTCGTCGCTGCCGACACCGCAGCCGAGCTGGCCCGCGCCGCCGCCGCGGCCGGGCTGGTCCAGCCGGGCGCCCCGGCGCACCTGGTGCTGCAGCCCGACGGCAGCTCGGTGCTGCTGGGCACGGCCGTCCCGGCGCCCGTCCCGGCGCCGGACCCGAACGTCGCTGACCCGAACGCCCCGGCACCGGCCGCGGCGACATCCACCGATCCGGCCGCCACCCAGCCGGCAGCGGCCCAGTCCGCCGCCACGCAGCCCGTACCGACGCAGGCCGGGACCGCGACCACCGACGCCGCCGCACCGACCCCCGGGAACTGATCCGTGCCCCCTGCAGGCCAGCTGCCGCCGATCCGCCCCGCCGCCGCGCGCCGGGACGTCGGCCGGGCGTCCGGGCCGGCCCGCCGGTCGGGCTCCTCGGTGCCCCGCCGGGAGCCCGGTGCGCGGCGGCGCCGTCCGACGCTGGGGCTGCACCAGCGGGACAGGCGCAACCGCTGGGGTCTGGCGCTGCTGATCACCCTGCTGGTGGTGGTCGTCGGCAAGCTCGTCGTGCTGCAGGGCGTCGACGGCGCCGCGTACGCCCAGGCGGCCGAGGACGACCGGATGTCGGTGTCGGTGATCGAGGCCGCCCGCGGGACGATCACCGACCGCACCGGCCGGGTGCTGGCCTACTCGGTGGACGCCGAGCGGGTCGTCGCCGACCCGAAGGCGGTCACCGACCCCACGCGCACCGCCCTGGCGCTGACCACGCTGCTCGGCGTCCCGGCGGGGGAGCTGACCGAGAAGCTCTCCCGGGACAGCCGCTACGTGGTGCTGGCGCCCAAGGTGGCCACCGACGTCACCGACCTGATCCGTGCGCTGCCGCGGGCGGACCGCGCCGGCATCATCTTTGAGGCCGACCCGGTGCGGCTCTACCCCGCCGGCGCCGTGGGTGGTCAGGTCGTCGGGTTCGTGGGCACCGACGGCGCCGGGCTGGCCGGCATCGAGCGGACGTTCCAGGACCAGCTGACCGGCACCGACGGCGAGGAGCGGACCGAGGTCGACGGCAGCGGCAACCCGATCCCCTCGGGCATCGACGACACCACCCCCGCCGTCGACGGCAGCACGGTCGCGCTGACCATCGACGAGGACCTGCAGTACGTCGTGCAGCAGCGGCTGGACGCCGCCTGCGCCGACGGGGCCACCACCTCCGGCTCGGCCGTCGTCCAGGAGGTCGGCACCGGGGAGATCGTGGCGATGGCCGCCTGCCCCGGCTACGACCCCGCGCACTACAACGAGACCGACCCCGAGCTGCTGGGCAACCCGGTGGTCTCCGACGTGTACGAGCCCGGCTCGGTCATGAAGGCGGTCACCCTGGCCGCCGCGATCGACCAGGGCAAGGCGACCAAGGACACCGTGCTCACCGTCCCGGACTCGATCGAGGCCGGCGACGTCACCGTCCGGGACGCCGGCAGCCACCCGCCGCGCGGCTACACGCTCACCGGGATCCTGGCCAAGTCCAGCAACGTCGGGGCGATCATGCTCGCCCGCGAGGTGGGCGACGAGGAGCTCGAGGAGTACCTGCACGCCTTCGGCATCGGCTCGGAGACCGGCGTCGAGCTGCCGGGGGAGAGCGCCGGCATCCTGGAGAGCTCGGCGGACTGGACCGAGAGCCGGGCGGCCAACGTGCCGATCGGGCAGGGCGTGTCGGTGACCACGCTGCAGATGGCGTCGGTCTACCAGACCCTGGCCAACGGGGGGGTGCGCCTCCCGCCGCGGGTGGTCTCCTCGGTCACCGCCCCCGACGGCACGGTCACCACCGCCCCGCGCCCGGAGGGCACCCGGGTGGTCAGCGAGGACACCGCCGACCAGCTGACCTACATGCTGGAGGCGGTCGTCGGCAAGGGCGGCACCGCGCCGCTGGGTGCGGTCGACGGCTTCCGGGTGGTCGGCAAGACCGGCACCGCGCAGCGGGCCAACCCCGACTGCAGCTGCTACACCGGCGGCGGCTACTTCACCACCTTCGTCGGCTACGCCCCGGCCGACGACCCCCAGTACGTCGTCGCCGTCGACCTCGAGCGGCCCACCAGCGACGCCGAGGGCGGCCAGGTCGCCGCCCCGGTGTTCTCCGACGTCATGCGGTTCGCGCTGACCGCCGGTGGCGTCGTCCCCTCGGGCTCCCCGCGGCCCGACTTCACCCTGCTGGTCGACTGATCTCCGTCCCGACCGCGGACCGGCCGCGCCGGGCGACACGAGGTGCCCCGGTGGACGGGCACGGAGGTGCCGCGCCGGTAGATTGGGCGGTCGTGACCCCGACCGCCTCCGGGTCGGCTCCCCGGCCTGCGGGGAACCGACCTGTCCCGCTCGCCGACCTGGCCGATCTGACCGGCGCCCCTGTGCAGGGGGCGGCCTCGGTGACCGTCTCCGGCGTCACCCTCGCCTCCGGCGCCGTCCGGCCCGGCGACCTCTACGCCGCGCTCCCCGGCGCCCGCGCGCACGGTGCCGCGTACGTCCCCGAGGCGTTGGCCCGGGGTGCGGTCGCGGTGCTGACCGACGCCGCCGGCCGCACCGCGATCGCCGACGCCGGCATCGGCGGTGACCTGGCCGTCTGCGTGGTCGAGGACCCGCGTGCGGTGCTCGGCCCGGTCGCCTCCCGGGTGTACGGCCGGCCCAGCGAGCAGCTGACCGTCGTGGGCATCACCGGCACCAACGGGAAGACGACGACGAGCTACCTGGTCGAGGCCGGGCTGGCCGCCGCCGGCCGGCCCAGCGGCCTGATCGGCACCGTGCAGACCCGCACCCGGGGGCGCGGCGCCGACGGCGAGCCGGTCACGACCGAGCTGCCCAGCGTCCGCACCACCCCCGAGGCCCCCGATCTGCACGCCCTGCTGGCGACGATGGTCGACTCGGGCGTGCAGTCGGTGGTCATGGAGGTGTCCAGCCATGCGCTGGTGCAGGGCCGGGTCGGCGGGGTGGGCTTCGCCGCCGCCGGGTTCACCAACCTCTCCCGCGACCACCTGGACTTCCACGGCGACGTCGAGAGCTACTTCGAGGCCAAGGCGCTGCTGTTCGACGGGCGGGCGGCGGTCGAGGTCGTCGACGTCGACGACGAGCACGGACGGCGGCTGGTCCGCCCCGGCACGGTCACCGTCAGCACCGCCGGCGAGCACGCCGACTGGTCGGCCGGCGACGTGGCGACCGCCCCCGCGGGGGGCTCGACGTTCACCCTGCGCGGCCCCGGCGGGCGCAGCTGGCCGGCCCGGCTGCGGCTGCCCGGCGACTTCAACGTGGCCAACGCCGTGCTCGCCGTGGCCCTGCTGGACGCCGTGGGCGTACCGGTGGAGACCGCCCTGGCCGGCCTCGCCGACACCGTCGTCCCCGGGCGGATGGAGCCGGTCGACGCCGGTCAGCCGTTCGTCGCCGTCGTCGACTACGCGCACACCCCGGACGCGGTCGCGACCGCGCTGACCGCGCTGCGCGGGTCGACCGCGGGCCGGCTGGTGACGGTGCTCGGCTGCGGCGGCGACCGGGACGCCGGCAAGCGGCCGGCGATGGGTGCGGCCGCGGCCGCCGGCAGCGACGTGCTGGTGGTCACCGACGACAACCCGCGCTCGGAGGATCCCCCGGTCATCCGGGCCGCGATGCGCGCCGGGGCCGAGGAGGTGCCGGTCCAGCAGCGGGCCGAGGTGCTCGAGATCGGCGACCGCCGGGCCGCGCTGGCCGCGGCCGTGGCCCTCGCGCGACCGGGTGACACGCTGCTGGTGGCCGGCAAGGGCCACGAGACCGGCCAGGAGGTGGGAGGTTCCGTGCTGCCCTTCGACGACCGTGCGGTGCTGCGCGAGCTGCTCGCCGCCCGTGCGGAGGTGACCGCGTGAAGTCGGTCCTGATCGCCGCCGCCGTGGGGCTGATCGTGTCGATCCTGATGACCCCGCTGGCCATCAAGGCCTTCCGGCGGCAGGGCTTCGGGCAGGAGATCCGCGACGACGGCCCGGAGAGCCACCTGGCCAAGAAGGGCACGCCCACTATGGGCGGCACGGTCATGGTGCTGGCCACCGTGCTCGGCTACCTCGTCGCCCACCTGTTCCTGGTCAACCAGGAGGGCCGGGGCGTCACCGCCACCGGCCTGCTGCTGCTGTTCCTGCTGATCGGCATGGGCACGGTCGGGTTCCTCGACGACTACCTCAAGATCCGCTACCGGCGCAGCCTGGGGCTGAACAAGACCGCCAAGCTGGTCGGCCAGCTGGTCATCGGGCTGACCTTCGCCGTGCTGGCCCTGGTCCAGGACGGCGTCGACGGCACGGCGGTGGCCACCACGACGGTGTCCTTCGTGCGGGACATCGCCCCGCTGACCATGCCGGCGTTCGTGTTCTGCGCGGGGGCCTACCTGTTCATCGCCGGGTTCTCCAACGCGGTCAACCTCACCGACGGCCTCGACGGGCTGGCCGCGGGCTGCTCGGCGATGGTCTTCGGCTCCTACGTGATCATCTCGTTCTGGCAGTTCGGCCACGACTGCAGCTCCGCGCTGGCCATCGACGGCTGCTACACCGTGCGCGACCCCCTCGACGTCACCCTGGTCGCCGCCTCGGCGATGGGCGCCTGCCTGGGCTTCCTGTGGTGGAACACCTCGCCGGCGCGGATCTTCATGGGCGACACCGGTTCGCTGGCCCTGGGCGGGCTGATGGCGGGGCTGGCGATCGTCACCCGCACCGAGCTGCTGCTGGTCGTCCTCGGCGGGCTCTTCGTGGCGGTGACCCTGTCGGTGGTCATCCAGGTCGCCTTCTTCCGGGCCACCCGGCGGCGGGTGTTCCGGATGGCGCCGCTGCACCACCACTTCGAGCTCGCCGGCTGGGCGGAGAACACCGTGATCGTCCGGTTCTGGCTGGTCACCGGGATGGCCGTGGCCTTCGGGCTCGGGCTGTTCTACGCCGACTGGCTCTCCTTCGCCGGCCTGTGAGGCGACGGGGAGTGGGCAGCGCGGGGCGCACCGGCGACCGGACCCGTGACCGGGGGGGACCGGTGGTGACCGGACGGGTGCTGGTCGCCGGCCTCGGCGTCTCCGGGGCCGCGGCGGCGCGGGTGCTGCTCGCCCGCGGGGACGACGTCGCGCTCACCGACGCGCGGGAGCCGGCGGTGCTCGCCGAGCTGGTCGCCGCCGGCGCCCGCTGGCTGGGTCCGCTGACCGCCCCGCCCGCGGACGTCGACCTGGTGGTCACCTCCCCGGGCTGGCGGCCGGACAACCCGCTGCTGGTCGCCGCCGCCGGGCGCGGGATCGAGGTCATCGGCGAGCCGGAGCTGGCCTGGCGGCTGCGGATCGCCGCCCCCGGCGGGGAGCCCGCGCCCTGGTACGCGGTGACCGGCACCAACGGCAAGACCACCACCGTCACCATGCTCGAGCAGGTGCTGCTGGCCGGTGGCCTGCGCGCGGTCGCCGCCGGCAACGTCGGCCGGCCGCTGGTCGAGGTGGTCACCGCCCGGGACGCCGACGGGCGGCCGAGCTTCGACGCGGTCGCCGTGGAGCTGTCGAGCTTCCAGCTGCACTGGTCGAGCTCGATCGCCCCGGCCGCGGCGTGCGTGCTCAACGTCGCCGACGACCACGTCGACTGGCACGGCTCGTTCCCCGCCTACCGCGACGCCAAGGCCCGGCTGCTGCGGCTGGCCCCGGTCGCGGTCGCCGACGCCGGTGACCCGGTCGCGGCCTCCCTGGTCGCCGCCCACCCGCACCCGGTGACGGTGACGCTGGACGAGCCCGCGCCCGGCCAGCTCGGGGTGCGGGGGGACGACCTGGTCGACCGGGCGTTCAGCGTCGACCCGGCCGGCGACGTGCTCGTCGGCACCGGCGAGCTGCAGGTCAGCGGCCCGCACAACCTGGTCAACGCGATGGCCGCCGCCGCGCTCGCCCGGATCGCCGGCGTCGACGCCGGCGGCGTGCGCCGGGGGCTGGCCGCCTTCGCCGGCGGGGCCCACCGCAACGTGCTGGTCGGCCGGGTCGCCGGCGTGGACTTCGTCGACGACAGCAAGGCCACCAACCCGCACGCGGCCGGTGCCTCGCTGGCGGCCTACCCGCGGGTGGTCTGGATCGCCGGCGGCCTGCTCAAGGGCGCCGACGTCGACCCGCTGGTCGCCGCGGTCGCGCCGCGGCTGGCCGGGGTGGTGCTGCTCGGGCGGGACCGGGAGGAGCTGGCCCGGTCGCTGGCGCGACACGCCCCGTCGGTCCCGCGCACGGTGGTCCCCAGCGGTGACGATGGGGCCATGGGTGCCGATGCGACGTACGGGGACGGCGTGATGGCCCGGGTCGTGTCTGCCGCCGCCGCGCTGGCGAGCCCCGGCGACACCGTGCTGCTGGCCCCGGCCGCGGCGTCGATGGACGTCTTCACCGACTACGCCCACCGTGGGCGTGCCTTCGCCGACGCCGTCCGGGCGCTGGGCTGAGCCGGCGATGACCGCGAGCACCCGGGAGCGCCGGAGCGCAGCCGTCGTCCGCGAGCCGCGCACGCCGCCCGCACCGCGCACCGGCGGCGGCTTCCGGCTGCGCGGCCCGGACTGGCTCGACGGGCCGATGACCAGCTCGCACCTGGTGCTCGGCTCGGCCGGGATGCTGCTGGCCATCGGGCTGGTCATGGTCTTCTCCGCCTCCTCCATCGAGGCCGTCCTGGACGACCAGCCGGCCTGGCTGCCCGGCGTCCGGCAGATCGTCTTCGCCGTGCTCGGCCTGGTCGCGATGCTGGGGGCGATGCACCTGCCGATCGGCCGGATCCGGCGGTTCGCCGGCTGGGGAATGGTGGCCTCCTTCGCCCTCCTGCTGCTGGTGCTCGTCCCCGGGATCGGGGTGGAGCTGAACGGCTCGCGGGCCTGGTTCGACCTCGGGTTCACCAACTTCCAGCCCTCCGAGCTGGCCAAGCTGGTCTTCGCGCTGTGGGGCGCGCACGTCATCGCGATGCGCGAGCGGTACCTGACCACCCGGGCGCTGCTGGTGCCGGTGCTGCCCGCCTTCGCGCTCATGTCGCTCCTGCTGCTCGAGGAGCCGGACATGGGCGCGGTGGTCAGCCTGTCGCTGGTGGTCGCCGGGCTGATGTGGGCCGGTGGGCTGTCCCGCCGCTACATCGCCGGTGCGGTCGGCCTGGCGGCCGGGCTGGTGGCGCTGATGGTCGCGGTGGCGCCCTACCGGATGGCCCGGATCACCTCGTTCATGGACCCGTTCGCCGACCCATCCGACGGCGGTTACCAGGCGATCCACGGGTTCTACGCGCTGGCGTCCGGCGGCGTCGCCGGAGTCGGGCTGGGCAACAGCGCGATGAAGTGGAACCTGCTGCCGCACGCCGAGTCCGACTACATCTTCGCCATCATCGGCGAGGAGATGGGCTTCCTGGGCTGCCTGGTGGTGATCAGCCTCTACGCCGTCCTGGCCTGGGCGGGGTTCCGGATCGCCCGCCGCTCGGCCGACCGGTTCGTGCAGCTGGCCAGCATCGCGATCACCGTGTGGCTGATCGGCCAGGCGACCATGAACATGGGCTACGTCGTCGGTCTGCTGCCGGTGACCGGGGTGACCCTGCCGCTGATCTCCGCCGGTGGCACCTCGCTGGTGCTCACACTGTTCATCGTCGGGCTGCTGGCCCGCTTCGCCCGCGCCGAGCCCGCCGCGGTCGCCCATCTGCAGTCCCAGCCCCGCGGCCGGCTGGCCCGGTTGTTCTCCCCGGCGCCGGCCATCGCGGTCGACCCGCTCCCGTCCCGGCGGCGCCCGGGCGGCCGCGGCGCCGCGCGGGCGGCCGAGCGCGCCGACCGGCCCGCCCGCGGGGGTGAGCCGCTGCGCGGCGTGCGCCCCGACCCGGCCGGCTCCGGCGACCTGCGCGCCGCGCGCCGGACGCCGGGAGCCGCACCGGTCCGCACGCGCCGGCCCGCGGGGTGGTCGCCGACCCCGGAGGAGGACAGGGGACCGGCGGACCGGCAGACTGTCCGCGGCCGGCAGCCCGCCGGTGACCGCCCGCCCGTGCTCCGCCGCGCCCCGTCGGCCGCGGGACCCGTCCTGCGCGACGTCCTCCGCGAGCGCACCGGGTCCGGCGAGCCCCCGGCCGCCCGGGTCCGGCCGGTGCCGCGGTCCCACCCCCCGCGAACGGAACGGCCAGGACGCCTGCAGTGACCTCCTCCTCGAACGACGCCGGCCGCGTGCACGTGGTGCTCGCCGGCGGCGGCACCGGTGGGCACATCGAGCCCATGCTCGCCCTCGCCGACGCCCTCACCCGCCGCAGCACCGCCCCCGGCGGCGCCCCCCGGGTCACCTGCCTGGGCACCGCCCGCGGCATGGAGACCCGGCTGGTGCCCGCGCGCGGGTACGACCTGCGGCTGATCCCGCCGGTGCCGCTGCCGCGCACGCCCACGCCGGACCTGCTCCGGGTGCCCGGCCGGGTGGTCCGCGCGGTGTCCGAGACCCGCGCGCTGCTCACCGAGCTCGGCGCCGACGTGGTCGTGGGCTTCGGCGGCTACGTCGCGCTGCCGGCCTACCTCGCCGCCCGCCGGGCCGGCGTCCCGGTCGTCGTGCACGAGCAGAACGCGCTGCCGGGGCTGGCCAACCGGATCGGCGCCCGCGTCGCGGCGCGGGTCGCGCTCACCGTGCCGGGTACGCCGTTGCACGGCGGGGTGCACGTGGGCATGCCGCTGCGCACCTCGATCACCGGGCTGGACCGCGCCGCGCGGCGGGCCGAGGCCCGGGCGGCCTTCGGCCTGGACGCCGACCGGCCCACGCTGCTGGTGTTCGGCGGCTCGCAGGGCGCGGCCTCGCTCAACCGGGCCGCCGCCGGTGCCGCCGACGCGCTGACCGCCGCCGGGGTGCAGGTGCTGCACGCCCGCGGTCCGAAGAACACCGACGTGACGGTCCCCGCCCGCCCGGCCGGGTCGGCGCCCTACGTCGTCGTCGACTACCTGGAGCGGATGGACCTCGCCTACGCCGCCGCCGACCTGGCGCTGTGCCGGTCCGGCGCGGTGACCGTGGCCGAGCTGTCCGCGGTCGGGCTGCCGGCCGCCTTCGTGCCCCTGCCCATCGGCAACGGCGAGCAGCGGCTCAACGCGCTGCCGGTGGTCGAGGCCGGGGGCGGGCTGCTCGTGGCCGACGCTGACCTGGGCCCGGCCTGGATCACCGCCGAGCTGGTCCCGCTGCTCACCGACCCCACCGCGCTGGCCGCGCTGGCCGCGCACGCGGCCGCCGCGGGCACGCCGGACGCCGACGAGCGGCTGGCCGACCTGGTGCTGGACGCCGCCACCCGGAGAGGAACCCGATGAGCGCCGACGACGTCGCCGCCTGGACCGGCCCGATCCCGGCGCTGGGCGAGCTGGGCGCGGTGCACTTCATCGGCATCGGCGGCGCCGGGATGAGCGGCATCGCCCGGATCATGCTGGCCCGCGACGTGCGCGTCTCCGGCAGCGACCGCCGCGACTCCTCGACCCTGCGGGCGCTGGCCGCCCTCGGGGCGCGGGTCGAGGTCGGCCACGAGGGCGCGCACCTGGGCGACGCCGCGACCGTGGTCGTCTCCACCGCCATCCGCGACGAGAACCCCGAGCTGGTCGCCGCCCGGGAGCGCGGCCTGCGCGTGCTGCCCCGGGCCGTCGCGCTGGCGGCGGTCATGGCCGGGCGGCGCAGCGTCGCGGTGGCCGGCACGCACGGCAAGACCTCGACCACCTCGATGCTGACCGTCGCCGTCCAGGCGTGCGGGGTCGACCCGTCCTTCGCCATCGGCGGCACGCTGAACGAGTCCGGGTCCAACGCCCACTCCGGGCAGGGCGACGTCTTCCTGGCCGAGGCCGACGAGAGCGACCGGTCGTTCCTGCTGCTGGCCCCGCTCGGCGCCATCGTCACCAACGTCGAGGCCGACCACCTGGACAACTACGGCGACCTCGCCGCGGTCGAGGCCGCCTTCGACACGTTCGTGCACACCGTGCCGGCCGAGGGGTTCCTCGTGCTGTGCGCCGACGACCCGGGCGCGGCCCGGCTCGCCGGCCTCGGCGCCGCCGGGCGGGTGCGCACCTACGGCGAGGGCCCGGACGCCGACCTGCGGCTGATCGACCTGCGCGTGGCCGCCGACGGCACCCGGTACACCGCCGTCCTCGACGGCCGCGAGCTCGGCGAGGTCCACATCCAGCTGCCCGGGGTGCACATGGCGCTCAACAGCGCCGCCGCCCTGCTGGCCGGGCTGGAGCTGGGGCTCCCGGCGGCCGGGCTGATCGGCGGGCTCGAGCGCTTCGGCGGCGTGCACCGGCGGTTCGAGCTCAAGGGCACCTCGGCCGGCGTGCGCGTCTACGACGACTACGCCCACCACCCGACCGAGGTCGCCGCCCAGCTGCGCGCCGCGCGGGCGGTGGCCGGGTCCGGCGCCCTGGTGGTGCTCTTCCAGCCGCACCTCTACAGCCGGACGGCGCAGTTCGCCGAAGGCTTCGGTGAGGCACTGGGCCTGGCCGACCGGATCGTGGTGATGGACGTCTACGGCGCCCGCGAGGACCCGGTGCCCGGCGTCACCGGCCGGCTGGTCGCCCAGGCGGTCCCGGACCAGGGCCGGGTCTGGTTCGAGCCGTCCTGGTCGGCGGCCGCGTCGCGGGTGGCCGGCCTGGCCCGCCCCGGTGACCTCGTGGTGACGATGGGCGCCGGCGACGTGTCGATGGTCGGCCCCGAGGTGCTCGCCGCGCTGGACGACCCCGGGACCGGCGACCCGGAGGTGGCCGGCGGGGCCGCGGACGGGACGGGGCCCTCGCGGTGAGCCGGGTCGGGACGACCACCAACGACCGGGCGGGCTCGCCCCGGCGGAGGAGCGGGTCGTCCCGGCGTCAGGCCCCGCGCGAGCAGGCGGCGCCGGTCACCCCGCTGGGTCCCCGCCGCCGGGGTGCCCGCCGCACCCTGGCCCGGCGCCGCCGGCTGGTCCTCGGGCTGGGCGGGACCGTCGTCCTGCTCGTCGCCGCCGGCTGGGTGCTGCTGGCCGGCCCGCTGCTGGCGGTGCGCACGGTGCAGGTCGACGGCGCCGCCCGGCTGGCCGCCGACGAGGTCGTCGGTGTCGCCGGCGTCGAGGTCGGCACCCCGCTGCTGCGGGTGGACACGGCCGCGGCCGCCGCCCGCGTCGGGCAGCTGCCGCAGGTCGCCTCCGTCGAGGTCACCCGCGGCTGGCCGGGGACCGTGGTGGTGACCCTGCAGGAGCGGGTGGCGATCGCGGTCGTGCGCGCCGACGGTGCCCGTCGGCTGGTCGACGCCGGGGGAGTGGTGTTCGAGACGGTCACCGGCAGCGTGCCCGACGGTGTCGTCCCGCTCGAGGTGTCCGCACCCGGGCCGGACGACGACGCGACGCGCGCGGCACTGGGGGCGGTGACCGCGCTGCCGGCGGTCGTGCGGGCGCAGCTGATCGGGGTCGCGGCGCGCACCGCCGACGACGTGACCCTCACCCTCACCGACGGCCGCACCGTGCGGTGGGGCAGCGCCGACCGCACCGACCGCAAGGCCGAGGTGCTGGGGTCGCTGCTGCAGCAGATCGACGCCGGGGCGATCGAGCCCGGTGCGCTGCTGGACGTCAGCACGCCCGACGCCGTCGTCCTGCGCTGAGCAAGGGCCTCGCCTCCCTTTTCGCCACGCGCACGCCCGCGGCTGGACCCCGGCAGCGCAACCGGCCGACACGCCCGGGGTCGCACGGGAGTTCGGATTTCCGTGATCCGTCGGGTGCCGTCCACCGGCAGGACGTCTGCACCTCTACGTGAGACATCTGCGCGCGGGTCGTCACGCCGAGTGAGTCAGATGTGACAGGCGGGTCGCCGGTTTCCCGTGTGACATCACAGACAGGACACGCCGACGCCAGAGGGGTGCTTGCTGGCGCGCCAGGGCACACCTAACTTCGACCACACACCCACCAGTTGACATAACTATAAGGCTTAACCTGAGGATGAAGGTCCAGTTGGGGAGCGCGGCATGACACCTCCGCACAACTACCTCGCGGTCATCAAGGTCGTCGGCATCGGCGGCGGCGGCGTGAACGCGGTCAATCGCATGATCGAGGTCGGGCTCAAGGGCGTCGAGTTCATCGCGATCAACACCGACGCGCAGGCGCTGCTGATGAGCGACGCCGACGTCAAGCTCGACGTCGGTCGCGAGCTCACCCGTGGCCTGGGCGCCGGCGCCCAGCCCGATGTCGGCCGCCAGGCCGCCGAGGACCACCGCGAGGAGATCGAAGAGGTGCTCAAGGGCGCCGACATGGTCTTCGTGACGGCGGGCGAGGGTGGTGGCACGGGCACCGGTGGTGCACCGGTCGTCGCCTCCATCGCCCGCAAGCTCGGTGCCCTCACCATCGGCGTGGTCACCCGTCCGTTCTCCTTCGAGGGGAAGCGGCGGGCGGTCCAGGCCGAGTCCGGCATCGAGGAGCTGCGCAACGAGTGCGACACGCTCATCGTGATCCCGAACGACCGGCTGCTGCAGCTGGGCGACCGGAACGTGAGCGTGATGGACGCCTTCCGCACCGCCGACCAGGTGCTGCTCTCCGGTGTCCAGGGCATCACCGACCTGATCACCACGCCCGGCCTGATCAACCTGGACTTCGCCGACGTCAAGTCGGTCATGTCCGGCGCGGGCTCGGCGCTGATGGGCATCGGCAGCGCACGCGGTGACAACCGGGCGCTGCTGGCCGCCGAGCAGGCCATCGCCTCTCCGCTGCTGGAGGCCTCGATGGAGGGCGCCCACGGCGTCCTGCTGTCGATCTCCGGCGGCTCGGATCTCGGCCTGTTCGAGATCAACGAGGCCGCCTCGCTGGTCAGCGACGCCGCCCACCCCGACGCCAACATCATCTTCGGGGCCGTCATCGACGACGCCCTCGGCGACGAGGTGCGGGTGACGGTGATCGCCGCCGGGTTCGACAGCGGCCGCCCGAGCAACCGCAAGGACGCCGGTACGACGCTGCTCGCGACCGCCGCCCCCGTGGCGCCGGCGGCACCCAGCACGCCGGTCAGCACGCCGGCCCCGGCCCGGGCCGCCGTGCCCGCGCAGACCGGCGAGCGCCTGGCCGGCCAGGCTCCGGCCGCTCCGGCCCAGGCCCCGGCGGCTCCGGCCGCTCCGGCACCGGCGGCCACCGCGCCGCGGCCGGGGCAGCCCGCCACCCCGGCGCAGGGCGGTGGGGTCACCGTCCCGCCGTTGCCGCCCATCGCCGGGCCGAACAACGGCGCCCGCCGTCCGCTGGGGTCCGAGGACTTCGAGGAGGAGCTCGACATCCCCGAGTTCCTCCGTTCCCAGTGACGGTGGCGCACCTGTGAGCTCCGGACCGGCCGTCCCGGCGGCGGTGCGACCCCGACGGGTCGTCACCGACCGCCGGGGCGGCCGTTCCGTTGCCCCCTACGACTCCTTCAACCTCGGCGGCCACGTCGGGGACGACCCGGCCGACGTCGCGGCCAACCGTGCGCGGCTGGCCGGTGAGCTGGGCGTCCCGGGCGAGCAGGTCGTGTGGATGACCCAGGTGCACGGCACCGGGGTCGCCATCGTCTCCGACGCCGAGGAGAACCCGGTCGCCGACGTCGACGCGCTGGTGACGGCGACGCCGGGGCTGGTGCTCTGCGTCCTGGTCGCCGACTGCGTGCCGGTGCTGCTGGCCGATCCCGTCGCCGGGGTGGTCGCGGCGGTGCACGCCGGCCGCGAGGGCGTCCGCCGAGGTGTCGTCCCGGCGGCGCTGGCGGCGATGACCCGGCTGGGCGCCCGCCCGGCCGACGTCGAGGCGCTGCTGGGCCCGGCGGTCTGCGGGCTGGACTACGAGGTGCCCGCCGGGATGCAGGCCGAGGTCGCCCGGGTGGCCCCGGCCAGCGCGGTGCGCACCCGGCAGGGCACGCCGGGGCTGGACCTGCGGGCGGGCCTCGCCGAGGTGCTGCGCGGCGCCGGGGTCCGCCAGGTGGTCCACGACCCGCGGTGCACCGTCGAGGACCCGCGGCTGTTCAGCCACCGGCGGGACGGCGTCACCGGCCGCCAGGCCGGGGTCGTCTGGCTCGCGCCGTGAGCGAGGGCGAGCGGTTGGCGGGGAACCTGCAGGCGGTCCGGCAGCGGATCGACGCCGCTGCCCGGGCCGCCGGCCGCGACCCGGGCGCGGTCGCCCTGCTCGCGGTCAGCAAGACCCACCCCGCCGAGGCCGTGGCCGCCCTCGCCGCGCTCGGCCAGCGCGACTTCGCCGAGAACCGCGTCCAGGAGCTGTCGGGCAAGGCGGCCGCGCTGGCCGACGACCCGGCCGTCCCCGCGCTGCGGTGGCACCTGGTCGGTCAGCTCCAGCGCAACAAGGCCGCGGCCGTGGTCCGGCTGGGGGCCACGGTGCACTCGGTCGACCGCGAGCAGCTGGTCCAGGCGCTGGCCCGGGCCGCGGAGACCCAGCAGTGCGTCGTCGACGTCCTCGTCCAGGTCGACCTCGGCGGGCCGGAGGGCGAGCTGGGGGAGCGGGGCGGGGCCCCGCCCGACGACGTCCCCCGGCTGGCCGACGCCGTCGGTACGGCCGCCGGCCTGCGGCTGCGCGGCCTGATGGCGGTGGCCCCGCGGGGCGGCGACCCGGCTCCGGCATTCGACCGGCTGGCCGCGCTCGCCGCCCGGGTGCGGGCCGACCACCCGGCTGCCTCGGAGCTCTCGGCAGGCATGAGCGGCGACCTGGAGGCTGCTGTGGCTGCTGGTGCCACTGTGGTGCGTGTCGGTACCGCGTTGTTCGGCGCCCGGCCCCTAGCCTCCGATGCGGAGGACCCGCACGGCACCCGTGCGCGGTCCTGAGTCACACCAGCACCACCCGCACCACCGACCGACCTGCACCACCGACCCGTCCGCACCGCGATCCGCCCGGCCGGCGCGAGCCGCCGGCGCCGACGAGAACTGAGGAGACGTCCGATGGCAGGAGCCATGCGAAAGATGGGGGTCTACCTCGGCCTCGTCGAGGACGACGACACCCGGGACGGCTACGACCGCTACCCGTCGCGGCAGGGCGACTACGACCGGGACGAGCGCGGCTACGACCGGGGCGGCTACGACCGCTACGCGGCCGACTCCGACGACGCCTACGGCGAGCCGGAGCCCGCAGGCGTCGAGGGCCGCTACGCCGGCGGCCAGTTCGGTGAGGCCGGCTACGGGGCCGCCGGCTACGGCGCGCCGGGCTACGACACCGACCACACCACGGACCACTTCGCCGGCGACCGCTTCGACGACCGGGCCCCCGAGCGCGCGCCCGAGCCCGAGGTGTCCCTGGGCCGCCGGAGCCCGGCGCCGCGCACCCTGGGCCTGGCCCCGGCGCCGAGCCTGGGCAGCACCTCGGCGCGGTTGGCCGGCGGGTCCGGAATCGGTGCCGGTGGCGGCAGCCCCGCGCGCAGCCGCCTCGGCGGGGGCGTGTCCGGGTCCGCGGGCCTCGCGGTGAGCGAGCCGGTGTCGGTGCAGGCGGTACCCGAGCCGGCTCCCACCCCGGCTCCGGCACCGGCACCCAAGCCCACCCCGAACTACCGGATCACCACCGTCCACCCCAAGGACTACAACGAGGCGCGCACCATCGGTGAGCGGTTCCGCGACGGCATGCCGGTGATCATGAACCTGAGCGAGATGGAGCACGCCGACGCGAAGCGCCTGGTGGACTTCGCCATCGGTCTGACCTTCGGCCTGCACGGTAGTATCGAGCGCGTCACGGCCAAGGTTTTCCTGCTCAGCCCGCAGGATGTGGACGTGACGGCTGAGGACAAGGCCCGCATCCGTGAAGGCGGGTTCTTCCAGCAGCCCTGATCCACCCGCACGTCCCGTCCACCGCGCACGACGTGCCCTGAACGATCGAGGACCGTGAACGTACTGCTGAGCATCGTCTCGTCGGTCCTGCTGGTCTTCCTGATCCTGCTGTTCGCCCGCTTCGTCGTGGACTGGGTGATGGTGCTGGCGCGCAGCTGGCGCCCGCAGGGTCTCGTCGCCGCCGGGCTCGAGGTCGTCTACTCCACCACCGACCCGCCGCTCAAGGCCGTGCGGAAGGTCATCCCGCCGCTCAACCTGGGGTCGATCCGGCTGGATCTGGGGTTTATGGTGCTCCTGATCGGCGTGGTGCTGCTGCGCGGCCTCGTCGATGGCCTCAAGACGTCTTTCTGATCTGTCGTGCAGCAAGCTTGAGCGGAGTGTGGACCCCGTGCGGGTCGCCGCCGGTCTGAGTCCGTCCCCGTTCCTCCGTCCACCTGAGGTGAGCCGCATGCCACTGACTCCCGCCGACGTGCACAATGTCGTCTTCAAGAAGCCGCCGATCGGCAAGCGCGGCTACGACGAGGACGAGGTCGACGCCTTCCTGGACGTGGTCGAGGCCGAGCTGGCCCGCCTCATCGAGGAGAACAACGACCTGCGCAGCTCCGGCTCGCGCACCGAGCGCCCCGAGTCCGCGCCGATGACGGTGGCCGCGCCGCCGCCCCCGCCGGCCCAGACCACGCCGCAGGTCCGCGAGGACGACAGCATCCGGGCCTCCCGCATGCTCGCGCTGGCCACCGAGACCGCCGAGCGGCACGTCAACGAGGCCAAGGCCCAGGCCGACCAGATGGTCGGCAGCGCCAAGAGCTCCAGCGACCGCATGATGAGCGAGGCCCGCGCCAAGAGCGAGCAGATGGTCGGCGAGGCCAAGAACCGCGCCGACGCCATGCTCGGCGACGCCCGCACCCGGGCCGACACGATGGAGCGCGAGGCCCGCGCCAAGGCCACCGCCCTCGCCCAGGACGCCGAGCGCAAGCACGTCGAGGCCATGGGCTCCCTGGAGGAGAAGCGGGCCAGCCTGGAGCGCAAGGTCGACGAGCTGCGCACCTTCGAGCGCGAGTACCGCACCCGGCTGCGCTCCTACCTCGAGTCCCATCTGCGTGACCTGGACAGCCGAGGTTCCGCCGAGCCCGCCTCGAACAACCGGCAGAACCAGCACGTCAGCGCCTGAGCTGGGCCCGCTGGCCTCGCAGGCTCGGCGCGGGCCGCTGAACCGTGGCCACGCACAGCCCCTCCGGACCCCGGTCCGGAGGGGCTGTGCGCATTCCGGGGCCGGGTGCCGTGGGCCAGCCGGCCGCACGGTGCCCGCCGGCGCGGGCCCCTGGTGCAGGAGGTCGCGGTCGCCGACTCGCCGAGGGGCTCGACCGGCCCCGGTGCGGCACCCGGTGGGCGCTGTACCGGGGCCGACCCGGGCTCAGGCCCGGGCGATCCAGACGCGCGAGCCGGCCGGGCCGTCGAGGCCCTCGCCGTCCCCGGCGGTCTGCGCGTGCACCGACGTGGCGAGCACCTCGCCGGCCACCTGCTCGCCGTGCTCGGTCAGCGCTTGGGCGACGGCGTCCTCGCCGGTCCACCACAGCTCGATCCGGTCGCTGACCGCCAGGCCGGTGGTCTTGCGGGCCTCCTGCACCAGCCGGACCACCTCGCGCACCAGCCCGGCGCGCTCGAGCTCGGGGGTGAGCGCGAGGTCCAGGGCCACGGTCAGCCCGCCGGCCGAGGCCACGGTCCACCCCTCGCGCGGGGTCTCGGTGACGATCAGGTCGCCCTCGGCCAGCGGGACGTCGGCCCCGTCGACCGGCACCGTCGCCGTCCCGGCCCGGTAGGCGGCGACCAGCTCGGCCGGGTCGGTGGCGGCGACGGCGGCCGCGACGGCCTGCACCTGCTTGCCCAGTCGCCGGCCCACCGCCCGGAAGTCGACCTTGACCGAGACGTCGACCAGCGAACCGCCGACCGCGGCGAGCTCGGTCAGCTCGGCGACGTTCAGCTCGTCGGCGACCTCGGCGACCAGGTCGCGGGGCAGCTGCGCCCAGCCGGGAGCGGCGACGAGGGCGCGGGCCAGCGGCTGCCGGGTGCGCGACTTCGCCGAGGTGCGGGCCGAGCGGCCCAGCTCGACGAGCCGGCGCACCAGCGTCATCTGCTCGACCAGGGCGTCGTCGCGGGCCTCGGTGTCCACGGTCGGCCAGGTGGCCAGGTGCACCGAGTCGACGGCGGCCTCCTGACCGGCCCGCCCGACCACCCCGGGGGCGACGACGGTGCGCCACACCCGCTCGGTGACGAACGGGGTGAACGGCGCCATCAGCCGGGTCAGGCCGTCGAGCACCTCGTGCAGCGTGCCGAGCGCGGCCGGGTCGCCGTCCCAGAAGCGGCGGCGGCTGCGGCGGACGTACCAGTTGGACAGGTCGTCGACGAACTCGGCGATCAGCCGCCCGGCGGTCTGGGTGTCGAAGTCCTCCAGCGCCCGGGTGACCCCGTCGGTGACCGAGGCGAGCCCGGCCAGCGCCCAGCGGTCCAGCAGCGGCCGCTCCGCCCGCGGGGGAGCGGGGCTGGTCGCCGGGTCCCAGCCGTTGGTCTCGGCGTAGAGGGTGAAGAAGCTGGCGGTGTTCCAGTAGGTCAGCAGGACCTTGCGCACGACCTCCGACAGCGTCTCGTGCCCGACCCGCCGCGATGACCACGGCGAGCCACCGGCGAGCATGAACCAGCGCACGGCGTCGGCGCCGTGCCGGTCCATCAGCGGCATGGGCTCGAGGATGTTGCCCAGGTGCTTGCTCATCTTCCGGCCGTCCTCGGCCAGGATGTGGCCCAGGCAGAGCACGTTCTCGTAGGCGCTCTGCTCGAAGACCAGGGTGCCGACGGCCATCAGCGTGTAGAACCAGCCGCGGGTCTGGTCGATCGCCTCGGCGATGAACTGCGCCGGGTAGGCAGCCTGGAACTCGGCCTCGTTGCGGTGCGGGGCGCCCCACTGGGCGAACGGCATCGAGCCGGAGTCGTACCAGGCGTCGATGACCTGGCGGACCCGGCGGTAGGTGCCCTCCTCGCCGGCCACGGTGAAGGTGACCTCGTCGATGAAGGGCCGGTGCGGGTCCAGGTCGGACAGGTCGCGGCCGGTCAGCTCCGACAGCTCGGCGAGCGAGCCGACGACGACCACCCGGGACGGGTCGGCGTCGTTGCGCCAGATCGGCAGCGGGGTGCCCCAGTACCGGTCGCGGGACAGCGCCCAGTCGACGTTGTTGTCCAGCCAGTCGCCGAAGCGACCCTCCTTGATGTTCTCCGGGTACCAGTTCGTGTGCTCGTTCTGCGCCAGCAGCTGGTCCTTGATCGTGCTGGTGCGGATGTACCAGGAGGGCTGCGCGTAGTACATGAGCGGGGTGTGGCAGCGCCAGCAGTGCGGGTAGCTGTGCTCGTAGCGCAGCTCCCGGTACAGCACGCCGCGGTCGGTCAGGTCCTGCACCAGCGCGGGGTCGGCGGCCTTGAAGAAGTGCCCGCCCACCAGCGGGACGTCGGCGGTGAAGTGCCCGGTCGGGTCGATCGGGTTGACCACCGGCAGGCCGTAGGCCCGGCCCACGGCGAAGTCGTCGGCGCCGAACGCGGGGGACTGGTGCACCAGCCCGGTGCCGTCCTCGGTGGTGACGTACTCGGCCAGGACGACGTAGTGGGCCTCGACGTCGGCCGGGAAGTCGACCAGCTCGAACGGCCGGGTGTAGCGGACCCGCTCCCAGTCCCGGCCCTGCGTGCGGGCGAGCACCTGCGCGCCCTCGCCGAGCGCGGCGGTCAGCAGCGGCTCGGCGACGACCAGCGGGCGCCCCGCGTCGTCCCCGGCCGGGCGGGCGACGACGTAGGTGACGTCGGGGTGCACGGCGACCGCGGTGTTGCTCGGCAGCGTCCAGGGCGTCGTCGTCCAGACCAGCAGGTCGGCCCGCCCGGCCCACTCGCCGGTGGTGACCGGCATCCGGACGTAGACCGAGGGGTCGACCAGGGTCTCGTAACCCTGGGCCACCTCGTGGTCGCTCAGCCCGGTGCCGCAGCGCGGGCAGTAGGGGGCGACCCGGTGGGACTCGACGAGCAGGCCCTTGTCGAAGACCTGCTTGAGCGACCACCAGACGCTCTCGATGTAGCTGGGGTCCATCGTCCGGTAGGCCGTCGACATGTCGACCCAGTAGCCCATCCGGTCGGTCAGCTCGGCGAAGGCACCGACGTGCCGCTCCACCGACTCCCGGCAGCGGGCGTTGAACTCCGCGATGCCGTACCGCTCGATGTCCGGCTTGCCGGCGAAGCCCAGCTCGGTCTCCACCGCGATCTCCACCGGCAGGCCGTGGCAGTCCCAGCCGGCCCGGCGGGGCACGTGGTAGCCCTGCATCGTCTTGAACCGGGGGAAGACGTCCTTGAACGCCCGCGCCTCGATGTGGTGCGTGCCCGGCCGGCCGTTGGCCGTCGGCGGGCCTTCGTAGAACACCCACTGCGGGCGGTCGGCGGAGCCCTCCAGCGAGCGGGCGAAGACCTTCTCGGTCGCCCACTGCTCCAGCACCTCGTGCTCGAGGGCCGGCAGGTCGACCTGGGGCGGGAGGGCCTGGAACGGCCCGGAGGGTGCACTCACGCCCTCCATCATCCCCGACCCCGCCACCGCGTTCACGCGACCGCCGTCACCTGCGTGGGACACCGGTGCGGGAGACTGCGCCCCATGGGGGCCAGGCGATGAACACCACGGTCACCGTCGCGCTGGCCGTCGGCGCGCTGGTCGTCCTCGTCGCCGCCGTCGCGCTGCGGCTGGCCGACCGGATCGGCCTGCCGTCGCTGCTGATCTACCTCGCCCTCGGCGTCGCCCTGGGGGAGAGCGGGGTGGGCGTCGAGTTCGAGGACGTCGCCCTCACCCAGACCCTCGGCGTCGCCGCGCTGGTGGTCATCCTGGCCGAGGGCGGGCTCACCACCCGCTGGGCCGACGTCCGCCGCGCGGTGGGCCCGGGCATCGCGCTGTCCACGGTCGGGGTGGTGGTCAGCGTCGCCGTGGTCGCCGGGGTCGCGGTCTGGCTGCTGGACTCCAGCTGGCCCTTCGCGCTGCTGCTCGGCGCCGTCGTGACCTCCACCGACGCCGCCGCCGTCTTCTCCACCCTGCGCCGGCTGCCGCTCCCGCGGCGGATGGTCGCGACGCTGGAGCTGGAGTCCGGGCTCAACGACGCCCCGGTGATCCTGCTGGTGCTGGCCCTGTCGGAGCAGCTGACCGGCGCGGAGGGCCACGCCTGGTACCTGGTGCTGGCCGAGGTGCTCGGCGAGCTGGCCGGGGGTGCGCTGATCGGCGTCGGGCTGGGCTTCGGCGGTGCCTGGCTGCTGCGCCGGGCCGCCCTCCCGCTGGCCGGCTTCTACCCGCTGGCCACCCTGGCGCTGTGCGTGCTGGCCTTCTCCTCGGCCGACCTGCTGCACACCTCGGGCTTCGTGGCGGTCTACCTGTGCGGGCTGGTGCTGGGCAACGCCGCGCTGCCGCACCGGGCCGGCACGATCGGGTTCGCCGAGGGGCTGGCCTCGCTCGCCCAGATCGGGCTGTTCGTGCTCCTCGGGCTGCTGGTCTCGCCGTCCCGGCTGCCCGAGGCGCTGCTGCCCGCGCTGCTGATCGGCGGGGCGCTGCTGCTGCTGGCCCGGCCGCTGTCGGTGGCCGTCAGCCTGGCCCCGTTCCGGATGCCGGTGTCCCAGCAGCTGTTCGTCTCCTGGGCGGGCCTGCGGGGTGCGGTCCCGATCGTGCTGGCGACCTTCCCGATCGCGGCCCAGGTGCCCGGCGCGACCCGGGTGTTCGACACGGTGTTCGTGCTGGTCGTCGTGTTCACCCTGGTGCAGGGCTGGTCGCTGCCGGCCGTCGCCCGGTGGCTGCGGATCGCCACCCCGGTCACCCCGCGGGACATCGACGTCGAATCCGCCCCGCTGGACGAGCTGGGTGCGGAGCTGATGCAGCTGCGGGTGCCGGACACCTCCCGGCTGCACGGGGTCTACCTGCCCGAGCTTCGGCTGCCGGAGAACGCCTCGGTGGTGCTCGTCGTCCGTGAGGGCCAGCCGTTCGTGCCCGATCGCACGACCCGGCTGATGCACGGGGACCAGGCGCTGCTGGTGACCGCCCGCGGCTCGCGGCTGGAGGCCGAGCGGCGGCTGCGCGCGGTCAGCCGCGAGGGCCGCCTCGCCACCTGGCGCGGCGAGGACGGCCAGCCATCGGAGACCGACTGACGGCCCCCTCCCTCCCCGCCCTGAGCGTGCGAAGGGTGGGGAGGGAGGGGGCCCTTCGTCAGCCCTGCAGCTCCAGCGTCGTCGTGGTGTCGGCGCGGACCTCGGCCAGCAGGTCCGGGTCGTCGGAGAGCTGGTGGCCGTAGGAGGGGATGGCCTCCTGCAGCAGCGGGCGCCAGCCGTCGATCCGGTCGGGGAAGGCCCGCTCCAGCAGCGTGAGCATCGCCGCGGTCGCCGTGGAGGCGCCGGGGGAGGCGCCCAGCAGGCCGGCGATGGTGCCGTCGGCGCCGACGATGAGCTCCGTGCCGAACTGCAGGACGCCGCGGCCGGTGCTCGGGTCCTGCTTGATGACCTGGACCCGCTGGCCGGCGGTGATGAGCTCCCAGTCACCGGGCTCGGCGGTGGGCACGAACTCCTCCAGCGCCCGGAACCGCGAGCTGGTCGACTGCAGCACCTGCCCGATCAGGTACCGGGTGAGCGGGATGTTGGCGATGCCCGCACCCAGCATCGAGCCGAGGTTGCCGCGGCGCACCGAGCGCGGGAGGTCCCAGAGGTGACCGGCCTTGAGGAACTTGGGGGAGAAGCCGGCGTAGGGGCCGAACAGCAGCGACTGCTCGCCGTCGATGAGCCGCAGGTCCAGGTGCGGCACCGACATCGGTGGCGCCCCGACCTTGGCCTGGCCGTAGACCTTGGCCTGGTGCCGGGCGACCAGCTCGGGGTTGCGGCTGCGCAGGAACTGCCCGCTCACCGGGAACCCGCCGAACCGGCGGATCTCCGGGATGCCGGAGCCCTGCAGCAGCGGCAGCGCGCCACCACCGGCCCCGACGAACAGGAAACGGCTGCGCACCGTGCGCTTGGCGCCGGAGGTCAGGTCGGTGACCGTGGTGGCCCAGCGCCCGTCGGTCTCCCGGCGCACCTTGGCGACCCGGTGCCGCAGGTGGAGCTGCACGCCACGGGCGACGGCCGCGTCGACGAGCAGCCCGGTGAGCGCACCGAAGTTGACGTCGGTGCCGGACAGCGAGCGGGTGGCGGCCACGGCCTCGGTGGGGTCGCGGCGGTCCATCACCAGCGGGACCCAGTCGGTCAGCTCGGCGGGGGAGTCGGAGTACTCCAGGCCGGCGAACAGCGGCTGGGGGGCCAGCGCGTCGTACCGGTTGCGCATGTACCGCTGGCCGTCGGCGCCGGTGACGAAGCTGATGTGCGGCACCGAGGTGATGAAGGACTTCGGGGAGTCGGTCAGCCCGCTGCGCACCAGGTGCGACCAGAACTGCCGCGAGACCTGGAACTGCTCGTTGATCCCGACGGCCTTGGCCGGGTCGACGGTGCCGTCGGGGCGGGCCGGGGTGTAGTTGAGCTCGCACAGCGCCGAGTGCCCGGTGCCGGCGTTGTTCCACGGCCCGGAGCTCTCCCCGGCCACCTCGGCGCCGGACTCGAAGACCTGGACGGTCCAGTCCGGCGCGACGATGCCCAGGAGGGCGGCGAGCGTGGCGCTCATGATGCCGCCGCCGACGAGGACGACGTCGGGGTTGTGAGCGTCGCTGGTCACGATCTGCCTCCGTGCATCGAGTGTCTCCTGCGTCCCATCGTCGCCCCGGTCGGGGAGCTGCACGCCCCCGGCCGGCCGGTCTCCCCGATCTGCGGGGATGACTTGGCTCACAGCGGGCCGCTGTCGAGGGTGCCCTGCGGTCACCCCGACCGCAGCACGGCCGCACGACGTGGCACCAGCGTGGCAGACCGGCTCCCCAGCCCCCGCCGCTATCGTCGTCGCCGACGTGGCCGCCGGGGTCGCGGGCAGGAGGACGGCGCGGTGTCCGAGCAGTCCCACCCCACCTCCGGGCCGGCGACCCCGCCGTCCGGCGACGGCGGCGCCCCCGCGCCGCGGCGCCGCTCCCGGGCCCGGCTGCTGCTGGGCCTGGCGCTGGTCGTCCTCGCGCTCGACCTGGCCACCAAGCTGCTGGTGGTCGCCACCATCGACCGCGGCGAGAACATCCGTACCCTGGGCGGGGCGGTCTACCTGACCCAGGCGCGCAACACCGGCGCGGCCTTCGCCTTCGCCGAGGGTGCGACCGTGGTGTTCACCCTCATCGCCCTGGTCGTGGCGGTCGTCATCGTGCGCAGCGCCCGCCGGCTGTTCTCCACCGGCTGGGCGGTCGCGCTGGCGCTGGTCCTCGGCGGCGCGGTGGGCAACCTGATCGACCGGCTGTTCCGCGACCCCGGGTTCCTGCGCGGCGGCGTCGTCGACTGGATCTCGGTGTTCGGGCCGAACGGCGAGCACTACCCGATCTTCAACGTGGCCGACTCCGCGATCGTCTGCGGCGGCGTGCTCGGGGCGGTGCTGGCCTTCCGCGGCATCGAGTTCGACGGCAACCGGACGAAGGAGAAGGAGGCTGCCGAGAAGGCCTCCCGGGACGCCGACCGGGACGCCGGGCCCACCGCCGGCTGATGAAGGACCCCTCTGCCCCCCACCACTCGCACGCTCGCGGCGGGCCCCTGCAGAGGGGCCACAATGAACCGGTGACGAGCCACTCTGGACCGACCACCACCGGCGGACGGCGCGGCGAGCTCCGCTCGGTGCCGGTGCCCGACGGCCTCGAGGGCCAGCGCGTCGACCAGGCGCTGGCCCGGATGTTCGGCATCAGCCGCGGGGTCGCCGCCGACCTGGCCGACGCCGGCGCCGTGGTCGTCGACGGCCGGCCGCGCGGCAAGGGCGACCGGCTGACCGGTGGCAGCTGGCTGGAGGTGGAGCTGCCCCCGCCCCCGGGCGAGCCGGTGGCGCCGCAGCCGGTGTGGGGGATGACCGTCGTGCACGACGACGACGACGTGGTCGTGATCGACAAGCCCGTCGGCGTCGCCGCGCACGGCAGCCCGGGCTGGACCGGGCCCACCGTCACCGGTGGGCTGGCCGCGGCCGGGTACCGGATCTCCACCAGCGGAGCGGCCGAGCGGCAGGGCATCGTGCACCGGCTGGACGCCGCCACCACCGGGCTGATGGTGGTCGCCAAGAGCGAGCGCGCCTACACGCTGCTCAAGGCCGCGTTCAAGGAGCGCACCGTCGACAAGGGCTACCACGCGCTGGTGCAGGGCCACCCCGACCCGTCGAAGGGCACCATCGACGCCCCGATCGACCGGCACCCCAAGCACGACTGGCGCTTCGCCGTGGTCAGCGGCGGCCGGCCCTCGGTCACCCACTACGAGGTGATCGAGGCGTTCCCGTCGGCCAGCCTGGTCGACATCCACCTGGAGACCGGGCGCACCCACCAGATCCGGGTGCACTTCTCCGCGCTGCGCCACCCGTGCGTGGGCGACCTGACCTACGGCGCCGACCCGACGCTGGCGGCCCGGCTGGGGATGACCCGGCAGTGGCTGCACGCCGTCCGGCTCGGCTTCACCCACCCGGCCGACGGGCGCTGGGTGGAGTTCACCAGCGACTACCCGGCCGACCTGGCCGGCGCCCTGGCCGTGCTGCGCGCCGAGAACTGACCCGCGCCCCCTCGTGACCGCCCCCGACCTCACCTCCTTCGCCGACTTCGGTCCGGCGCAGCTGGCCGCGGCGGTCATCGCCGTCTACCTGGTCGTGGGGGAGCCCTTCGTCGGGTACGTGCTGCACCGCCGGTTCGAGGGCCGGCTGCGCACCGACCCGGCCGCCCGCCGGTCGTTCTACCAGCGGCTGCTGGTGCTCGAGTGGGGGCTGGCAGCGGTGACGCTGGTGGTCTGGCTGGCCGCCCCGGACGTCGGCGCCGCCCAGGTCGGCCTGCACCTGCCGGGCAGCCGGCCCGGCCCGGTGGCCACCCTCGTCGTCGTCGCACTGGTCGTGCTGGCGGTGCTGTCGGTCCGGGCGCTGCGCTCCGGGGCGCTGGCCGGGCCGCCGCCGGAGGTGCTGCGCCGCACCCGGCCCGGTGACGCCCGGCACGCCGAGCAGCCCGGGCACGCCGCGCTCGCCCTGCTGCCGCGCAGCCAGGGCGAGCGCCGGCTGTTCGCGCTGGTCGGGGTCACCGCCGGGGTCTGCGAGGAGTGGCTGTACCGCGGGTTCCTGCTGGCCGTGGTCGCCGCCCTGGCCCCGGGGCTCCCTGCCTTCGGGCTGGTGGTGGTCGCCGGCGTCGCGTTCGGGCTGGCGCACGCCTACCAGGGGCTGACCGGGGTGCTGACCACCGGCGTGCTGGGGTCGCTGCTGGCCGGGGTCTACCTGTCCACCGGGTCGCTTCTGCTGCCGGTGCTGCTGCACGCCGCCATCGACCTGCGGTTCCTGCTGGTGCCCTCCTCCGCGCTCCCGTCGGCCTCGGTGGTCCCGGTCCGATGAGCTCTCCGCGTCAGGTCCTCGAGCCGGGGGAGCGACCGCGGGCCCTGACGGTGATGAGCGAGATCTGTGTCGAGACGCCGGTCTGGAACCGGCCGTACGGCACCGGCTACCTGCTCGACGTCCCCGACCTCGTCGACCTCGGGGTGCCGGAGGAGCTCGTCCAGCGGTTGGTGGCCTGGAACGACTGGTGCCGGGAGGGCTTCGACTCCCAGGACCGGTCGCCCCGCCCCTCGCAGCCGGGCTGGGAGCGCGAGGCCGGTCGGCTGGCGCGCGAGCTGCAGGCCGCTCTGCCCGACGTCGACGTCGTCGTGTTCGCCGGAGCCGGGACGCGCCCGTTCCGGGACGAGGGCCTGTCGGAGGAGGACCGTGCCGTGGACGCCGACCGGCCGACCGCGCTCACCGTGATGGCCGCCCCCACCGCCCGCGACCCGCTCCTCACCACCCCGTTCGGCCGGTGCTCCGTCGTCGACCCGGAGGCGCTGTTCGTCACCCCGGAGCTGGTCGCCCGGCTGCGGGCCTGGAACGCCGCGTTCGGAGGGCCCGGGCGGCTGGACGAGCCGTGGTGCGCCACCGGGCTGGCCCTCGCCCGGGAGCTGCAGGACGAGCTCTGGGACGTCGCGGTGCACTACTTCGAGGACGACGACCCGCGGCCGGTGCGCGAGCGGCGCCGATGACAATGGGCGGCGTGGTCGTCCTCTCCGCACGTCTCGCCACGCCCGCCGACTGGCCGGAGGTCGCAGCACTCCGGCAGCGGGTCTTCGTCGCCGAGCAGGGCGTGCCCGCCGAGCTGGAGCTCGACGAGCGCGACGCCACCGCCGTCCACGCCCTCAGCCGGGACGACGCCGGCCGCGTGGTCGCCACCGGTCGGCTGCTGGCCGACGCCGCCGGCCCGGGGACGGCGATCGTGGGCCGGATGGCCGCCGACGCCGCCGTCCGCGGGCGTGGGCACGGGTCCGCGGTGCTGGCCGTCCTGGAGGCCGAGGCCGCCGCCCGGGGGCAGCAGGCGGTCGAGCTGCACGCCCAGGTGAGCGCCCGGGGCTTCTACGACCGCGCCGGCTACGCCGCCGTGGGGGAGGAGTACGAGGAGGCCGGCATCGCTCACGTGACGATGCTCAAGGACCTCCGGTGACCCAGTGCAGGGGTGCCCGGCCGGCGCGTGACGGAGTGGTCCGGATCGCGGAGACACGTCCTATCGGACCCTCGGCGTAGGACTCCGGAGGTGCGAGGATCGACAGGCGCCGGGCACCTCGTGTCGGCACCGCCCGGGCCCGCGCAGCAGCACTGGACGGCCTTCCCCGCCGGTCACCCCAGAACGACCCGCCGCCCCTGACCACCCGCCGGTGGCCAGGCGGCCGCACGACCGTGAGGAGCACCACGCACCGTGAGCAGCACCCCCTCGTCCGACTCGTTCGCGCACCTGCACGTGCACACCGAGTACTCGATGCTCGACGGGGCGGCGAAGCTGGGTGAGGTGACGAAGGCGGCGGCCGCCGAGGGCATGCCGGCGCTGGCGATGACCGACCACGGCAACGTGTTCGGCGCCTACGACTTCTACAAGCAGGCCAACGCCGCCGGGGTCAAGCCGATCATCGGCATGGAGGGCTACTACACGCCCGGCTCGCGCTTCGACCGCGCGCCCTTCGACTTCGGCGACAAGCTCATCGACGAAGAGGGCGACGGCGGCAACAACCGCGGCAAGGCCGCCTACACGCACATGACGATGCTGGCCCGCAGCACCGAGGGGATGCACAACCTCTTCCGCATCTCCTCGATGGCCAGCCTGGAGGGCCAGTACCGCAAGCCGCGCTTCGACCGCGACCTGCTGGAGAAGCACGGCAAGGGCCTGATCGCCACCACCGGCTGCCCGTCGGGCGAGGTGAACATGTGGCTGCGCGCCGGCAAGTACGACAAGGCCCGTGCTGCCGCCGCCGACTTCCAGGACATCTTCGGCAAGGAGAACTTCTACGCCGAGGTCATGGACCACGGCCTGAGCATCGAGAAGAAGACCCGGGCCGATCTGCTCAAGATCGCCAAGGACCTCGGCATCCCGCTGCTGGCCACCAACGACCTGCACTACACCCACCGCGAGGACGCCCAGGCACACGATGCGCTGCTGTGCATCCAGACCGGGTCGCGCCTGGCCGAGCCCAACCGCTTCAAGTTCAACGGCGACGGCTACTACCTGAAGTCCTCGGCGGAGATGCGCGCGCTGTTCAGCGACCTCCCCGAGGCCTGCGACAACACGCTGGTGATCGCCGAGCAGTGCGAGGTCCAGTTCACCGAGGGCGCCGACCTCATGCCCCGCTTCCCGCTGCCCGAGGGGGAGGACGAGACCTCCTGGTTCGTCAAGGAGGTCGAGCTCGGGCTGCACAAGCGCTACCCCGGCGGCATCCCGGACAACGTGCGCAAGCAGGCCGACTACGAGACCGGGATCATCACCCAGATGGGCTTCCCGGGGTACTTCCTCGTGGTCGCGGACTTCATCAACTGGGCCAAGGACAACGGCATCCGGGTGGGCCCCGGTCGTGGCTCGGCGGCCGGGTCCATGGCCGCCTACGCCATGGGCATCACCGACCTCGACCCGCTGGCGCACGGGCTGTTCTTCGAGCGGTTCCTCAACCCCGAGCGCGTCTCGATGCCCGACGTCGACATCGACTTCGACGACCGCCGCCGCGGCGAGGTCATCCAGTACGTGTCGAAGAAGTACGGCGAGGAGCGGGTCAGCCAGATCGTCACCTACGGCACGATCAAGGCCAAGGCCGCGATCAAGGACGCCGCCCGGGTGCTCGACCGGCCCTACTCCGTCGGCGACGAGCTGACCAAGCTCATGCCCCCGGGCGTGATGGGCAAGGACATCCCGCTGTCGGGGATCTTCGACCCCAAGCACGACCGCTACAAGGAGGCCGCGGAGTTCCGCGCCCGCTACGAGTCCGACCCCGGTGCCGCCGAGGTCGTCGACCAGGCGCGCAAGCTCGAGGGCCTGAAGCGGCAGTGGGGCGTGCACGCCGCCGGCGTCATCATCGGCCGGTACCCGCTGATCGACAGCATCCCGATCATGCGGCGCGAGGCCGACGGCGCGATCATCACGCAGTTCGACTACCCGACCTGCGAGACGCTCGGCCTGCTCAAGATGGACTTCCTGGGCCTGCGCAACCTCACCGTCCTCGACGACGCGCTGCGCAACATCGTCATCAACGGCAAGGCCCCGGTCGACCTCGACGAGATCAGCAAGGACCTCACCGACCCGGCCACCTACGCCCTGCTCTCCCGCGGCGACACCCTCGGGGTCTTCCAGTTCGACGGCGGCCCGATGCGCTCGCTGCTGCGGCTGATGCGCCCGGACAACTTCGAGGACATCTCCGCCGTCGGCGCGCTCTACCGGCCCGGCCCCATGGGTGCGAACTCGCACACCAACTACGCGCTGCGCAAGAACGGCCAGCAGGAGATCACCCCGATCCACCCGGAGCTGGCCGAGCCGCTCGCGGAGATCCTGGGTGGCACCTACGGCCTGATCGTGTACCAGGAGCAGGTCATGTCGATCGCGCAGAAGGTCGCCGGGTACTCCCTCGGCAAGGCAGACCTGCTGCGCCGCGCGATGGGCAAGAAGAAGAAGTCGGTCCTGGACGCCGAGTACGTCGGCTTCGAGGCCGGGATGAAGGCCAACGGCTTCTCGGCCGCGGCGGTGAAGACGCTGTGGGACATCCTGGTGCCCTTCGCCGACTACGCCTTCAACAAGGCGCACTCGGCGGCCTACGGCCTGATCTCCTACTGGACGGCCTTCCTCAAGGCCAACTACCCGGCCGAGTACATGGCCGGGTTGCTCACCAGCGTGGGCGATGACAAGGAGCGCCGGCCGGTCTACCTGGCCGAGTGCCGCCGGATGGGCATCAAGGTCCTCCCGCCCGACGTCAACGAGTCCTCCTGGGACTTCACCGCCGTCGGCAACGACATCCGCTTCGGGCTGGCCTCGGTGCGGAACGTCGGCCACAACGTCGTCGACTCGATCGTCCGGGCGCGGGAGGAGAAGGGCGCGTTCTCCGACTTCGCCGACTTCATGCGCAAGATCGACACGGTGGCCTGCAACAAGAAGGTCATCGAGTCCCTGGCCAAGGCCGGCGGGTTCGACTCCCTGGGCCACTCGCGGCAGGGCATCGCGGCGATCCACGCCCAGGCCGTCGACTCCGCGATGAGCCTCAAGCGCAAGGAGGCCGAGGGCCAGTTCGACCTGTTCGGCAGCTTCGGCTCCGACGGCGGCGGTGAGCTCGGCGACCCGCTGAGCGCTGCGCTGGACATCCCGATCCCGACCGCGGACTGGTCGAAGTCCGAGCGGCTGGTCTTCGAGCGCGACATGCTCGGCCTCTACGTCTCCGACCACCCGCTGCACGGCGTCGAGCACGTGCTCACCTCGCACGCCGACACCTCGCTGGCCGAGATCATCTCCGGGGGAGTGGAGGACGGCGCCAACGTCACCGTCGCCGGCATCCTCACCGCCGTCGGTCCGCGGACGAACAAGCAGGGCGCGCCCTGGGCGATCGCCACGCTGGAGGATCTCGAGGCCGGCCTGGAGGTGCTGTTCTTCCCCAAGACCTGGGCGCAGGTGTCGGACAAGGTGGTCCGCGACCAGATCGTCGTGGTCAAGGGCCGGATCAACCGCCGCGACGACACCCCGTCGCTGTTCGCCGCCGAGGTCACCATCCCGGAGATCACCGAGGGCCCCCGCGGTCCGGTGCTGGTCTCCATGCCCGCGGCCCGCTGCACGCCGCCGGTGGTCGAGCGGCTGCGCGAGGTGCTGGGCAGCCACCCCGGCACGACCGAGGTGCAGCTGAAGCTGCTCAACGGCGGTCGGGAGACCGTGCTGCGGCTGGACCAGGGGCTGCGGGTGCGGCCGAGCACCGCCCTGATGGGCGACATCAAGGCGCTCCTGGGTCCCACCAGCGTCGCTCTGCTGTGAGAGGGGCTCACTGCCTCCCCGCCACTGGCACGCTCCCGGCGGGCCCCTGGGGGCCGGTGGGTCGGCCGGCCGCGGGGCGCACAGCCGGGCGGTCGACAATGGGCCGGTGACCGACCCCCGATCCGCCGGGCAGCTGCCCCCGTTCCCGGCGCGTCCCGGCCCCGCGGAGGGGGCCGCCGCCGTGCCCGGGACCGACACGGAACGGCTACCGGCCTCCGGGCCGCAGCACCTGCCGGTGCCCGGCGCGACGCAGCAGCCCGCGCCGGCTGCCGAGCCCGGGCCGCCGCTGCCGCCCTGGGCCCAGGCCCACCGGGTCGGCGTCCCCGGCCTGCGGGGGAGCCGGGACGACCTGCGGACCGCACTGCTCACCGTGCTGGTGCTCGCCCTGTCCGGGCTGCCTGCCGGCGCGCTGTGGCTGTGGCTGGCGCCGCGGGCGGACTACCGGGTCACCGAGACCGACATCGTGCCGGTCAGCGGGCTGCCCAACTCCGAGCTCTTCGTCTCCGACGACAGCGTCTTCGTGCTCCTCCTCGCCGCGATCGGGCTGCTCGCCGGGCTGGTGGGGTGGCGGCTGCGCAGCCGGCGCGGCGCGCCGGTCCTCGTCGCGCTGGCCACCGGGACGCTGGCGGCCGGCATCGTCGCCTGGCAGCTGGGGACGGCGCTGGGTGCCGGCCCCACCGAGGCCGAGCTGGCCGAGGTCGGTCGCACGGTCACCACCGGGCTGGGGCTGCGCGCCACGGCCGCGCTCGCGGTCGGCCCGTTCCTCGCGGTGCTCGTCTACCTGGTCGCGGCCACCTACACCTCGCGCCAGGACCTCGGCCGCCCCGAGCCCGACGACCTGCCGCCGCGCCTCCCGCTCCCGCCCGTTCCGCCCCCGTTGTCCCCGCAGGACCAGCCGCCGGCCCCGCCGCGGACGACGTGGGGCGAGGGTCAGGCCGCCTCGTAGGGTCCCGCCGCGAGGGACGAGTGGTGGGGGGGCGAGGGGGTCCTTCATCAGTTCGGGGTCATCGGGGTGGCGAACTGCACCAGCGGCACCGGGACGGCGCCCAGCGTCCGCAGCAGGGTGAGCTCGCGGCGCAGCAGACGGGACTCCATGGCCAGCCGGCGCCGGGTGGCGGACTCGGCCAGCAGCGCCTGCCGGTCCTCGGTGGTCAGCAGCGCCGCGGAGGCGACCAGGTAGGACAGCCCGCGGGCGTCGTCGGCCACCTCGCGCAGCAGCGCCGCGGTGCCACCCAGCTCCCCGCCGGCCTCGTCGTCGTCGCCGAGCAGCTCGTCGGGGGTGAGCGCGTCGAGCACCTCCTCCGGCAGCCCGTCGACGTCGCCGGCCTGGCGGACGGCCACGTCGGCGACGTACCGGGCGAACAGGTCGCGGACGTTGCCGGTGAGCACCTCCAGCGAGCCGCGGGCGACCTCGCTGAGCACGTCCTCGGGCACGATCCCCGCGCCCGAGTCCGGGCCGGTGAGCCCGTCGGCGTCCCCGGCGGCCTCGTCAGCGGCCTCCTCCTCGCCCAGCCACTCCACCAGCGCCTGCAGGTAGGGCGGTGAGTCCGGGTCGGTGGGGACGAGGACGTCGAGCAGCCGGAACCGTTCGCCACCGACGGCGACCAGCTGGTAGCCGCCGTCGGTCTGCGGCGCGATCACCCGCACCACCGCGGTGCAGCCGATGTCGAAGAGGGCCTCGGCCGGCGCCACCCGCTCGACCTCCCAGCCCTGGCGGATCGCGACGACGCCGAAGCGGCGCGGTGCCCCCTCGGGCAGGGCGACCAGGTCGGCGACGAGCCGGCGGTAGCGGGGCTCGAAGATCTGCAGCGGCAGCACCACGCCGGGGAACAGCGGGCTCTCCAGGGGGAACAGCGGGATCACCTCGCGGCCGTCTGCGCCCTCGTCGCCCCCGCTCGCCTGCACGCCGGGAGCCTACGGGCAGCAGGGCCGTCGTACCGGGCGTCTACCGTTTGGTCGTTCTGCTGCTCGTACCCGGAGGTGCCCCGTGCTGTCCCGCATCGACCTGCGAGGGTCCGCACTGCCCGGACCGCGTGAGCTGGCCCACCTGCTCCCGCGCGCCGGTACCGACATCGACGCGGTGCTGGCGACCGTCCGGCCGATCTGCGAGGACGTGCGGCTGCGCGGTGCGGAGGCGGTGCGGGAGATCACCGCGCGGCTGGACCGCGTCGACGTCCCGGACATGGCCGTGCCGCAGGCCGCGCTCGACGAGGCGCTGGCCGGCATCGACGGCGGAGTCCGGGCCGCGCTGGAGGAGTCGATCCGCCGGGTGCGGATCGTGCACGCCGACCAGCGGCGCACCGACGTCACCACCGACGTCGTCCGCGGCGGCACCGTCACCGAGCGCTGGCTGCCGGTGCGCCGCGTCGGGCTGTACGTGCCCGGCGGGCTGGCCCCGCTGCTGAGCTCGGTGGTGATGAACGTCGTCCCGGCCCAGATCGCCGGGGTGGAGTCCATCGCGGTCGCGAGCCCGCCGCAGCGCGACAACGGCGGGCTGCCCGACCCCGGGGTGCTGGCGGCGTGCGCGCTGCTGGGCGTCACGGAGGTGTACGCCGTCGGCGGCGCGCAGGCCATCGCCGTCTTCGGCTACGGCGCGGGCGCCTGCGCGCCGGTCGACCTGGTCACCGGGCCGGGCAACATCTACGTGACCGCGGCCAAGCGGCTGCTGCGCGGCCTGATCGGCATCGACTCCGAGGCGGGCCCCACCGAGGTCGCCGTCCTCGCCGACGACACCGCCGACCCCGGCCACGTCGCCGCCGACCTGATCAGCCAGGCCGAGCACGACCCGCTGGCCGGCGCCGTGCTGGTCACCACCAGCGAGGAGCTCGCCGACGCGGTGCTGGCGCAGGTGCCCGCCCAGGTCGCGGCCACCAAGCACAGCGACCGGATCACCACCGCGCTGTCGGGTACCCAGTCCGGCATCGTGCTGGTCGACGACATCGACGCCGGGCTGACCGTGGTCGACGCCTACGCCGCCGAGCACCTGGAGATCCAGACCCGCAACCCGCGCGAGGTGGCGATGCGGGTGCGCAACGCCGGGGCCGTGTTCGTCGGCCCGTGGGCGCCGGTGTCGCTGGGCGACTACATCGCCGGGTCCAACCACGTGCTGCCCACCGGCGGCTGCGCCCGGCACTCCAGCGGGCTGAGCGTGCAGACCTTCCTGCGCGGCATCCACCTGGTCGAGTACGACGAGCAGGCCCTCGCCGAGGTCGCCGGGCACGTCGACGCCCTCGCCGGGGCCGAGGACCTCCCGGCCCACGCGGCCGCCGTGCGCGCCCGGCAGCGGTCGTGACGAGCCTGGAGGAGCTGCCGCTGCGCCCGGAGCTGCGGGGCAGGTCCGCCTACGGGGCGCCGCAGCTGACGGTCGCGCACCAGCTCAACACCAACGAGAACCCCCACCCGCTGCCCGATGGCCTGCTGGCCGACCTGGGCACCGCGCTGGCCGAGGCCTCCCGCGGGCTCAACCGGTACCCCGACCGCAACGCCGTCGCGTTGCGCACCGACCTCGCCACCTACCTGACCCGCACCAGCGGCGAGCAGGTCGGCGTCGACCAGGTGTGGGCGGCCAACGGCTCCAACGAGGTGCTGCAGCAGCTGCTGCAGGCCTTCGCCGGAGCGGGGCGGACAGCGCTGGGCTTCACGCCGTCCTACTCGATGTACCCGGTGTACTGCACGGGCACGAGCACCGCCTGGGTCGAGGGCCACCGCCGCGCGGACTTCACCCTCGACGTCGCAGCAGCGGTCGCCCAGGTGCGCGAGGTGCGCCCGGACGTCGTCTTCGTGACCAGCCCGAACAACCCGACCGGCACCGCGGTCGACCTGGACACGATCGCCGCCCTCTACGACGCCACCGAGGGCATGCTGGTCGTCGACGAGGCCTACACGGAGTTCGCCCGGGCGGGCACCGTGTCGGCGCTGTCGCTGCTACCGGGGCGGCCGCGGCTGGTGGTCAGCCGCACGATGAGCAAGGCCTTCGGCATGGCCGGGCTGCGGCTGGGCTACCTGGCCGCCGACCCCGCGGTGGTCGAGGCGGTCCAGCTGGTGCGGCTGCCCTACCACCTGAGCTCGCTCACCCAGGCCGCCGCCCGGACCGCGCTGGCGCACACCGACGAGCTGCTGGCCACCGTCGAGGCGGTGAAGGCCCAGCGCGACCGGATCGTCGCCGAGCTGCCGGCACTGGGCCTGACCAGCGTGCCCAGCGACGCCAACTTCGTGCTGTTCGGCCACGTCGCCGACTCCGCCGCGGCCTGGCAGGCGCTGCTCGACCGCGGCGTCCTGGTCCGCGACCCGGGCCTGCCCGGCTGGCTTCGGGTGACCGCCGGCACGCCGGAGGAGACCGACGCCTTCCTCGCCGCCCTGGGTGAGGTGGCGCCGACCCACCGCCTGGGAGGATCTGGGCGAGCGAGCTCGCGAGCGGAGCCATGACAGAGCGAGCTGGTGAACGCGCCGACGAGCGCCAGCGAGGAGGACACGTGAGCCGCACTGCACGCATCGAGCGGGCCACCAAGGAGACGACGCTGGTCGTCGAGGTCGACCTGGACGGCACGGGCACCTCCGACATCGCCACCGGGGTGGGCTTCTACGACCACATGCTCACCGCGCTGAGCAAGCACAGCGGGATCGACCTGACCGTGCGCGCCGACGGCGACCTGCACATCGACGCCCACCACACCGTCGAGGACGTCGCGATCGCGCTGGGCCAGGCCTTCGCCGAGGCGCTGGGCGACAAGCGGGGCATCACCCGCTACGGCGATGCGACCATCCCGATGGACGAGGTGCTGGTGCAGGCCGCCGTCGACCTGTCCGGCCGGCCGTACTTCGTGCACGCCGAGCCGGAGGGCATGACCCCGATGATCGGGCCGGACTACCCGACGTCGCTGACCAAGCACGTGCTGGAGTCCTTTGCGTTCAACGCCAGGATCAGCCTGCACGTGCGGGTGCTCTACGCCGGCCGCGACGCCCACCACATCGTCGAGGGGCAGTTCAAGGCGCTCGCCCGGGCGCTGCGCACCGCCGTCGCCCTGGACCCGCGGGTCACCGACGTGCCCTCCACCAAGGGCGCGCTGTGAACTTCGGCGTCGCCCTGCTGGTGGTCGGCGGGTTCTTCCTGGGCGGCGCCTACAGCATCTTCAAGGCCGACTCCGACACGAAGGGCCGTACCGGCCCGCAGCTCGCCTTCGCCGTGATCCTGCTGGTGGCGGCCCTGCTGGCGACGGCCAGCGGCATCCTCTACCTGGTGTGACGGCCCCGCTGCAGGAGCCCTCGCGAGCTCGCGAGGCGTGCGGGGCAGCGGGGTCCTTCAGCCCAGGCGGGCGGCGAACTCCTCGGCGGTGCGCAGCTGCCGGCGCAGGGTCGCCACCCGCTCGGCGGCCTGCTCGCGGAAGACGGCCAGCCGGGCCGGGTCGGCGCCCGGCCCGGCGTCGAGCAGGTCGAGGAGCTCGCGCATCTCCTCCAGGCTGAAACCCAGCGGCTTCATCTGCATGATGACCCGCAGCCGCTCGACGTCGTCGGCGACGTAGAGCCGGAAGCCGCCGTCCGAGCGGGCCGAGGGGACGGCCAGGCCGACCTCCTCGTAGTAGCGGATCGTGCGCAGCGACAGCCCGATCCGCTCGGCGACCTCGCCGATCTGCATCCGCCCGGCGGGGTTCACTCCCCGCCGCCGAGCTGCCCGGCCAGCCGCTGGTGGTAGTGGCCGGTGACGTCGGTGAGGCCGGTGATCTGCAGCGTCTTGCCGCGGATGGCGTACTTGTGCTCGATCGCGTCCAGGACGGCCACGGAGCTCGCGTCCCAGACGTGCGCGCCGGACAGGTCGACGACCACGTGGTCGGGGTCGCCGGCGTAGTCGAACTGGCCCACCAGGTCGTTGGTGGAGGCGAAGAACAGCGCGCCGGAGACGACGTAGCGGCGGCTGCCGTCCGGTGCGTCCGAGGGGGTGACGGTGACCAGGTGGGCGACCCGCCGCGCGAAGAGCACGCAGGCCACCAGGACGCCGACGCCCACCCCGATCGCCAGGTTCTCGGTGGCCAGCACCACGGCGACGGTGACGAGCATGACCGTCGTCTCGCTGCGCGGCATCCGCCGGATGGTGCGCAGGCTGTGCCAGTCGAAGGTGGCGATGGAGACGAAGATCATCACCGCGACCAGGGCCGCCATCGGGATGACCGCGACGACCGGGCTGAGCACCACGACCAGGATCAGCAGGAAGACCCCGGCGAGGAAGGTCGACAGCCGGGTGCGGGCGCCGGACCGGACGTTGATCATCGTCTGGCCGATCATCGCGCAGCCGCCCATGCCGCCGAAGAAGCCGGTGACCAGGTTGGCGATGCCCTGGCCGATCGACTCGCGGGTCTTGCCGGACGGGGTGTCGGTGATCTCGTCGACCAGCTTGGCGGTCATCAGCGACTCCATCAGCCCCACCAGGGCGACGCCCAGCGCGTACGGGGCGATGATGCTCAGGGTGTCGAGGGAGAAGGGCACGTCGGGCAGGTGCAGGCCGGGCAGGTTGCCGGGCAGCTCGCCCTCGTCGCCGACGGTCGGCACGGCGACGCCCACGGTCACCGTGAAGACCGTCAGCAGCACGATCGCCACCAGCGGCGCGGGCACCGCGCTGGTCAGCCGGGGCAGCCCGAAGATGACCAGCAGGCCGATGGCGACCAGCGGGTAGACCAGCCACGGGACGTCGATGAGCTGCGGCAGCTGCGCGGTGAAGATCAGGATCGCCAGGGCGTTGACGAAGCCGACCATCACGCTGCGCGGCACGAAGCGCATCAGCCGGGCCACCCCGACCAGGCCGAGCACCACCTGGAACGCACCGCCGAGCAGCACGGCGGCGAAGAGGTACTCCACGCCGTGGTCGCGGACCAGGGGAGCGATGACCAGGGCGATCGCACCGGTGGCCGCGGAGATCATCGCCGGCCGGCCGCCGGTGAAGGCGATGGTGACGGCCATGGTGAACGAGGCGAACAGGCCCACGCGGGGGTCGACCCCGGCGATGATCGAGAAGGAGATCGCCTCGGGGATCAGCGCGAGGGCGACGACGAGGCCGGCGAGCACCTCGGTGCGGGCCACCCGCGGGGAGAGCCAGGTGGGCCGGTGGAGGGCGGGCCGGGACGGTCGGGCAGGCAGGGCGGTGGTCATGGTCCCGTTCGGGTCGCGGTGGTTCGTCCGCGACGCTGCGGGCTCGGAGCGACCATACCCTGACGTGAGGGAAGAGTTGGCGGATCGTCGGACCGGTCGGGGACGCTGTGCGGCATGGACCTGCACCTCGCCCTGGTCACCCCGGAGAACGTCGCCGAGGCTTGCCGGTTGACCGTCCGGCCCGAACAGCAGGGCGTGGTCGCACCCGTGGCGGTGTCGCTCGCCGAGGCGTACGCGAGCCCGGGGACGGCGTGGCCGCGGCTGGTCACCGACGGGGACGGTGGCCCGGTCGTGGGCTTCGTGATGGGCGGCTTCGACCCGGGCAGCACGAACCCGGCGTTCCGCTGCGGCATCTGGCGGCTGAACGTGGCGGCCGGTGCCCAGGGCGCCGGTGTCGGCCGGTTCGCCGTCCAGGCCGTGGCCGAGGAGGCGCGCCGCCGCGGCAACGACCGGCTCACGGTGTTCTGGGTGCGGCACGACCACGGACCGGAGGGCTTCTACCTGCGACTGGGGTTCCGTCCCACGGGGGAGGAGCTGCTCGGTCAGGTGCTCGGGGAGCTGGCGCTGCGGTGACCGACGACGAGCAGCGCTTCCTGGAGCTGGTGCTGGCCAACCCGACCGTCGCGGCCGTGCTGGAGCGGGCGCCGTCCCTCGGTGTGCCGGACTGGTGGCTGACCGCCGGGGTGCTGTTCCAGTCGGTGTGGAACGGGCTGACCGGCCGCGACCCGGCTGCCGGCGTGCGGGACGCCGACCTGTTCTACTTCGACCCGGACACCTCCTGGGACGCCGAGGACGCCGTCATCCGCCGGGGCGCGGAGCTGTTCGCCGACCTGCCGGTGCCGGTGGAGATCCGCAACGAGGCCCGGGTGCACCTCTGGTACGCCGACCGCTTCGGCGTCGCGGCGCCGGCGCCGTTCCGGAACTGCCGCGACGCGATCGACGCCTTCGCCGCGATCTGCTGCAGCTACGGGGTGACGGTGGGCGCGCACGGGCCGGAGGTCTACGCGCCGCACGGCTACACCGACCTCTTCGGCATGGTGGTGCGGCCCAACGCCGGCCCGGCGCCGCGGGACGTCTACGAGGCCAAGGCCGCCCGCTGGCTGGGGGAGTGGCCGCAGCTCACCGTCCTGCCCTGGGAACAGAGCGCGCCCCCGCGCGGCTGATGGGTAGCGTGGCAGCTGTGCAGAAGGTCGTCGTGCTGGACTACGGATCGGGCAACCTGCGGTCGGCGGAGCGTGCGCTGACCCGTGTCGGGGCCGATGTCACGGTGACCGCCGATCCGGAGGCAGCGATGGAGGCCGACGGCCTCGTCGTGCCCGGGGTGGGCGCCTACGCCGCCTGCATGGACGGGCTGCGCGCCGTCGACGGCCCCAAGGTGATCGGTCGGCGGCTGGCCGGCGGGCGCCCGGTGCTCGGCATCTGCGTAGGCATGCAGGTGCTCTTCGAGCGCGGTGTCGAGCACGGCCAGGACACCGAGGGCTGCGGCGAGTGGCCCGGCGTGGTGGAGAAGCTCGAGTCGCCGGTGCTGCCGCACATGGGCTGGAACACCGTCGAGTCCCCACAGGGGTCGGCGCTGTTCGCCGGATTGGAGGGCCAGCGCTTCTACTTCGTGCACTCCTACGGCGTGCGCCGGTTCCCGCTCGCCGAGCCGGGCGTCACCGGGCGGCTGACCCCGCCGTCGGTCACCTGGGCCGAGCACGGCGACCGGTTCGTCGCCGGGGTCGAGAACGGTCCGCTGTCGGCGACCCAGTTCCACCCGGAGAAGAGCGGCGACGCCGGCGCCCAGCTGCTCACCAACTGGCTCGACACGCTCGACTGACCCGCCCCCGGCGTCCGGTACCGAGCCGCCGGGGATGCGACGTCGGTCCGGTCGCGCCACGGCCACGGCCACGGCCACGGGCGGTCGGCAGGACGGGTCCGCGACGCTTGTGCTCTGCTCCCTGGGCGGGAGCAGAGCACAAGCGTCGCGCACCAGAACGGCGCAGCGGCGCGCGACCCGGCGACAGGCTCGCGGCGCGGCGGTCAGCTGCGCAGGTAGCTGGCGCCGTTGACGTCGATGATCGTGCCGGTGGAGAACGCCGCCCCCGGCGAGGCGAGCCACAGCACCGCCGAGGCGACCTCCTCCGGGCGGGCCACCCGGCCGTAGGGCGACTGCGCCCGGACGGCGTCGCCACCCGGGCCGTCGAGCACCTCGCGGGCCATCTCGGTCTGCACGAACCCCGGCGCGACGGTGCCCACCGAGATGCCGTGCGGGGCCAGTGCCAGGGCCATCGACTGCCCGAAAGCGTTCAGCCCGGCCTTGCTCGCCCCGTAGGCGGGGTTGTTCGGCTCGCCGCGGAAGGCGCCCCGGCTGGACACGTTGACCACGGCCCCGCCGCCGGCGGCGATCAGGTGCGGCAGCGCCCGGAAGGTCGCGTTCGCCGGCCCGAGCAGGTTCACCGCCAGCGTGCGCTGCCAGGCGGCCTGCCAGTCGGCGTAGCCGGTCTCCAGCGGCGGGTGGGCGGTGAAGACGCCGGCGTTGTTGACCAGCACCTGCAGACCACCGAGCTGGTCCGCCGCGTCGTCGACCACGTGCCCGACGGCCTCGGGGTCGGCCAGATCGCCCTGGACCAGCACGTGACCCTCGCCCGGCAGCTCGGCCAGCACCGCTTCGGCCCGCTCGACGGAGGTGTTGGCGTGCACCGCCACCCGGTCACCACGCGCGGCGAAGGCCAGCGCGATGGCCCGGCCGATGCCGCGGGAGGCACCGGTCACCAGGACTGCTCGGGAGGTCGTCTCGTTCGGCACGGGACGAGTCAACCAGTCACCACCGGCCCCGGTGCACGACCTCCTCGACGCCCCGGCGCCCGCGCCGGAGCGACGGCGACCGCCGGTCCTCCGCGCCTGCGTAGCCGACCGAGATGCAGCCGACCGGGGAGTAGGCCGCGGGCACGCCGAAGGCCGCCCGGAAGGGGTCCAGCCGCTCGGGCGGAACACCGAAGAACGCCGCGGCCAGCCCCTCGTCGACCGCGGTGAGCAGCATCAGCAGCGAGGCCATGCCGGTGTCGACGTCCCAGTAGGGCACCGGCCAGCGGGCCTCGTCGCGGTCGGTCCAGCCCTTGTCCGGCTCGGCGTAGCGGTCCAGGTAGGCGGCCTTGTGCGACAGCGGCACGACCAGCAGGGGAGCGCGGCGCATCCGGGTGAGCCAGCCGTCGGGGGTCCCGCTGTCGGTGGTCGCCGTCCAGAAGCGGTCGCGCTCCTCGGCGGTCTCCAGCACCAGGAAGGCCCAGCCCTGGCTGAACCCGGCCGACGGGGCGCGGATCGCGTGCTCCAGCAGCCGTTCCCGCACCGCGGGGGGCACCGGCCGGTCGGGGTCGTAGTCGCGCACCATCCGCCGGCGGCGGACGACGTCCCGGAACTCCATGCCGCCACCCTGCCACCCGGGGGCGTCAGCCGGCGCGACCCAGCCGGGCCAGCACGCGGGTGGCCCGGTCGGCGCCGGCCGGGACCTCGAGCGCCGGCCGGCAGATCCCCTCCATGTGCAGCGCCGGACCGAAGCCGTCCGCGCCGGCGTCGACGAGATCGAGCTCGGCGTCGGTGAGGCCGGCGTCGACGCCGACCGCCCGGGCGACGTCCCACCGGTGCACGACCATGTCCCAGACGTAGAACTGCGTGAACGCCGCGCCGACCGTGGTGGGCCCGAAGAAGCCGTCGAAGCCCCGCGCGGGCAGGTCGTCGGCGGCGAGCGCGGCGGCCACCCGGGCGGTGTGCTCCCGCCAGGCAGCGGCCGGGTCGGCGGCGACGTCGGGAGCCTCGCCCAGGTCCGCGCCGTGGGTGCCGAGGAAGTCCCGCTGCGTGTCGACCAGGTGGCCGACCACGTCGGATGCAGCCCAGCCCGCGCAGGGCGACGGGCGGGCCCAACCGGACGGCGGGACGGCGTCCAGGAGCCGGGTCAGGGGGTCTGCTGCAGCGGCGTGCCGCGTCACGGTCGGGTTCACGGGCCGGACGCCAGGAGCCTGCGGCAGGTTGGGTCGTGATGAAACCCGACAGCGACCGCCCGGACGCGATCGAGCGCGCCCACCTCGAGGACCCCGGGGACGCCTCGCACGTGATGCACCGGTACCCGGCCGATCCGGAGTTCGCCGGCCTCCTGCAGCGGTTCTGGATCCCGGTCTGGTCGGTGCCTCCGGGCAGCGGGGCGCCGCAGCGGGTCCTGCAGTACCCGGTCTCGCTGATCGTGGTCGCCGCCGACCACGCCCGCTTCTACGGCGTCGTCTCCGGACTGTCCACGACCACGCTGACCGGCACCGGCTGGGCGGTCGGCGTGCTGTGCGCGCCGGCCGCCGGCTTCCTCGTGTCGCGGGGCTCGATGACCCGGTACACCGACCGGCACGTCGACGTCCGTGAGGTGCTGGGCGGTGCGGGGGAGCAGCTGGCCACCCGGGTCCGCGCCGCGATGGCCCCCGACCCGGCGGACCCGGCCGCGCACGCCGCGGCGATGACCGCCTTCGGGGACGCGCTGCGGCCGCTGCTGCCCGTCGACGACGAGGGGCTGCTGGTGAACCGGGTCGTGGAGTTCGTCGAGTCCGACCGTGAGGTGGTCCGGGTCAGCCAGGTCTGCGAGCGCTTCGACCTGTCCGAGCGGACGCTGCAGCGGCTGGTGCACCGCCGGCTCGGGCTGCCCCCGAAGTGGCTGATCCAGCGCCGGCGGCTGCAGGAGGCCGCCGAGCGGCTGCGGACCGGCCCGGTCGATCTGGCCGAGCTGGCCGCGCAGCTGGGCTACGCCGACCAGCCGCACCTGACCCGCGACTTCGGCCAGGTGACCGGCATGACGCCCCGCCAGTTCGCCGACCGGTATGCCGCCGGGACGTGACGCGGGCCGCCTCCGAGCGGTGCCTAGGCTGACCGACGTGCCGAAGCTGCAGCTGCTCCCCGCCGTCGACGTCGCCGACGGTCTCGCCGTCCGCCTGGTGCAGGGGGAGGCCGGCAGCGAGACCTCCTACGGCGACCCCCTGGAGGCCGCGCTCGCGTGGCAGCGCGACGGCGCCGAGTGGGTCCACCTGGTCGACCTCGACGCCGCGTTCGGGCGCGGCTCCAACCGCGAGCTGCTGGCCTCGGTCGTCGGCGCCCTCGACGTCGACGTGGAGCTGTCCGGCGGCATCCGGGACGACGAGTCGCTGGCCGCCGCGCTGTCCACCGGCTGCCGCCGGGTCAACCTGGGCACCGCCGCGCTGGAGTCGCCCGAGTGGTGCGCGCAGGCCATCGCCGAGCACGGTGACCGCATCGCCGTCGGCCTCGATGTGCGCGGCACCCGGCTGGCCGCCCGCGGCTGGACCAAGGAGGGCGGGGAGCTGTACGAGACCCTCGCCCGGCTGGACGCCGAGGGGTGCGCCCGCTACGTGGTCACCGACATCACCAAGGACGGCACGCTGCGCGGCCCCAACCTGGACCTGCTGCGCGAGGTCTGCGCCGCCACGCCGCGCCCGGTGATCGCCTCCGGTGGGGTCAGCTCGCTCGACGACATCCGGGCGCTGGCCGGGCTCTCCGGGATCGGCGTCGAGGGCGCGATCGTCGGCAAGGCGCTGTACGCCGGGCAGTTCACCCTCCCCGAGGCGCTGCGGGTCACCGAGGAGCTGGCGTGACGGCCGTGCGGCTGGGCTCGGGTGGGCCCTGGGAGGGCATCGTCGGCTACAGCCGGGTCGTCGCCGTCGGCGACCAGGCCTGGGTGAGCGGGTGCACGGCTGCCACCGTCGAGGGCACCGTGGCGCACCCCGGGGACGCCGGGGGCCAGACCCGGGTGGCGTTGGAGACGGTCGCGCGGGCCCTGACCGACGCCGGCCTCTCCCTCGGTGACGTCGTGCGCACGCGGATGTACGTGACCGACATCAGCCGGTGGGAGGAGGTCGGGCGGGCGCACGGTGAGGTCTTCGGCGAGATCCGGCCGGCCACGTCGATGGTGCAGGTCGCCGCACTGATCGACCCGGCGATGCTGGTGGAGATCGAGGCGGACGCGGTGCGGGGAGCGGGGGCATGAGTCTCGCGGTACGGGTGATCCCGTGCCTGGACGTCGACGCCGGTCGGGTGGTCAAGGGCGTCAACTTCGTCGACCTCGTCGACGCCGGTGACCCGGTGGAGATGGCCCGGGTCTACGACGCCGAGGGCGCCGACGAGCTGACCTTCCTCGACATCACCGCCAGCTCCGGCAGCCGGGAGACCACCTACGACGTGGTCCGGCGCACCGCGGAGAGCGTCTTCATCCCGCTGACCGTCGGCGGTGGCGTGCGCAGCGTCGCCGACGTCGACAGGCTGCTGCGAGCCGGCGCGGACAAGGTCGCGGTCAACACCGCCGCCGTCGCCCGGCCCGAGCTCATCGCCGAGATCGCCGACCGGTTCGGCAACCAGGTGCTGGTGCTGTCGCTGGACGCCCGCCGGGTGCGCGACGGCGCGCACACCGACTCCGGCTTCGAGATCACCACGCACGGCGGCCGCCGGGGCACCGGCCGGGACGCCGTGGAGTGGGTCGTGCAGGCCGCCGAGCTGGGCGTCGGTGAGGTCCTGCTCAACTCGATGGACGCCGACGGCACCCGGGCCGGGTTCGACACCGAGCTGATCCGGGCCGTCCGCCGCGAGGTCAGCGTGCCGCTGATCGCCAGCGGGGGAGCGGGCGCGGTCGACCACTTCGCGCCGGCGGTCTCCGCCGGCGCCGACGCCGTGCTCGCGGCCAGCGTCTTCCACTTCGGCCAGCTGCGGGTGGGCGACGTCAAGGTCGGGCTGGCCGCCGCCGGCGTGCCGGTCCGGCAGGAGGCCGACCGCCCGCTCGCCTGAGTCGAGGCCGGCCGCCGGGAGCCTCGGCGGCCGGAGCAAGGGCCCGGTGTCCCGTCGGGTGAGCAGTCGTCCACACATGACGTTCTGGCTGGTCGACGAGCCGCCCGGCCGGTATCGTCGAACGCGTGTTCGATCGAGCGGCGCTCCTGTGTGAGCGAGGTGAGTCCTCGTTCGAGGTCGAGCTGCGACGCCTGCTCGACAGCGTCCGCGTCGAGCTCGACCCACCCGTGCAGGCCGACACGACGTCGGCGGCCACCGGTGCTGACGGTGACACGGCCGGCGAGACGGGAGCGGAGACCGCCCGGGGTCGTGACCGGGATGGGGTCGCTGGTTCTGCCGGTGACCCGGTGGCGGTGGCGGTGGCGGTGCAGGGCGCCGACGGGCCTGCCGTCGGCATCGCAGACCACGAGCTCGCCGACAGGGCGGCGTCGGAGGCGGTCCGGAGCGACGTCGGACGTGTGGCCGGGGGAGTCGGGGACGGCGCGGTCGGCAGGGGCGCAACCGAGGCGGTCCGGGGCGATGCCGGACCTGTGGTCGGGGGTGCCGATGACCGCGCGGCCGCTGACGTCGGTGCGGGAACGGTCGACGACGGCGACGAGGCGCGTGCCGTCGAGGTCGACGGTGTCGGGGAACGGATCACGGCGCGGGCGGAGCGGTTGGACCGGCTGGTCACCGAGGGCGCCGGGCACCTCGCGACCGCCCGGAGGGCGCAGCGCGAACTGGCGCGGGCGGCGGCCGACCAGGCCCGCGCACTGGCCGCTTTCGCGCGGAGCCGCCCCACGTCGTTCGACCGGCCGGACGGCGAGGTGGGCGCTGCGGCGGCACACACCCGGGCGGCCCGGCCGGCCGTGCTCGCCAGCGTCAGCGAGTGGGCAGTCGACGAGGTGATGGTGGCGCTCGGCCTGACGAGCCAGGCGGCGGGTGGACTGCTGGTCGACTCCCTCCGCCTGACCGAGTTCCTGCCCGCGACGCTGGACGCGCTGTCCGAGGGGCGGGCCAGCTGGGCGCACGTGCAGGTGATGACCGATCTGATCGCGCCCCTGCCGGACGACGTGCGGGCGGTGGCCGAGCAGCGCCTACTGGCCAAGGCCGGGGGCAGGACGCGTACGCAGCTGCGCGTGGCTGCTCGTCGGCTGGTGCAGAAGCTGGACGCGGCGGCGATCGCCCGGCGGGTGACCGAGGCGATCCGGGAACGCCGGGTCACCGTGCACCCCGGTGACGACGGCATGGCGACACTGTCGGTCGTGCTCCCCGCGCCTGTGGCCCGGGCGGTGCAGGACGCGTTGCGGCAGTACGCCGACGCGGCCTCGATCGACGGTGACGAGCGCACCCGAGCCCAGCGGATGGTGGACTGCCTGGTCGACCTGGTGTTGCGGCCGGGTGAGCACGGCATGTCGCCGGTGCAGGCCCGGCTGACGATCGTGGCCGCGGTCCAGACCCTGCTGGGTTCCGACGACCCCGGCGAGGTCGACGGCGACCTGGTGCCGGCGGCCATGGTGCGGGAGCTGGCTGTTGCGCTGGGGCTGCTGCCCGGGCCGCCGCAGTCCGACGAGCCGGCCGCGGCTTCGACCGATGCTCCGGCTGTCGCACGTCCCGTCGGTGAGGGCGTGGAGCAGGAAGGCCGACGGCCGGCCTCAGTTGATCCGCGCGCTGGGCATCCGCGCGCTGGGAAGTCACTCGCAGACGAGTCGCCTGTCGGCGCCGGTACCCTCCAGGCCCTCACCGAGCTGCTGCGTTCCCGTTCCCTGCTCGGGACGAGCCTCGAGCGCCGCCCGCACCTCGCGTTGGTCGACGAGCTCAGCGGGCAGCTGGTGGCGTTGACTGATGCGATCGGGTTGCGCCGTGGACAGGCGCTCGGCCCACCTTCGGAGTCGACGGGGTACCGACCAGGGCGTGCGCTCGACCGCTTCGTCCGGCTACGCGATCGACGCTGTCGGTTCCCCGGTTGCCGAACTCGGCCGATCCGCTGCGACCTGGACCACCAGGTCCCCTGGCCGATGGGCCGGACCACCCACGGCAACCTCTGCTGCCTGTGCCGGCACCACCACCGGCTCAGCCATCAGGCCCCGGGCTGGCGGCTGCGCGGGCTCTCCGACGGTGGGCTGGAGTGGACGACCCCGGGCGGGATCGTCGCGACCACCCATCCACCGGGGTTCGGCACCGATGACGACCTCCCGCTGCGCGCCGGCCCCGACGGTGGCCCCGTACCTGCCGCCAGCCCCTCGCCCGGCGAGAGCCGATCGACAGCAGCGGGTGTGGCCGCGCGAACAAGGCGACCGGCCGAAGCCGGGGGCAGCGGCGCGGACGAGTCGCCACCCTTCTGACTGTTGCGGCGCCGCCGGACGTCGGTGTGACGGGCCGGCCGCCTCCTGCAGCCTCGGTCTTCGGCCGAGACGTGCACCCCTCCGTCAGGACCGCGGACTCATCGGTCGCAGCGGTGCCCGTGCTCCGCCAGGACGGTGGACCCCCGGTCGGGGCGGTGGGCGAGGACGACGAACTCGCGACCCGGCCGGTCCGGAGCGTCCCGGACCTCCTCGACCACGAGGCCGGCGGCGGTCACCGACGCCACCAGCTGGGCGCGGGTCCGGAACCGCAGCGTCGAGTCCGACGTCAGCACCGCCCCGTCGCTGCCGAAGACGAACGTCCACCGGAAGGCGACCAGGTCGCCGCGCACGTCCAGGACGTCGACCCACGTCTCGACCGGGCCGATCCCGGGGACGTCCGCCGTGGTGCACGACCGTGCCCGGTCCCACTCCTCCCACGCCCGTCGCGCCGGGTCGCGGCTCTCGAACACCAGCCGGCCACCCGGCCGGAGGGCGCCGCGGGCCCCGCGCAACGTCGCGTCCCACCCGGCGTCGGTGAGGAAGACCTGGGCGACGTTCGCGGTCATGGTCACCAGGTCGACGGCGAGGGGTGGCAGCGCACCGACGTCACCGACCACCCAGTCGACCAGGTCGGCCCCCGGCTTCCGGCGTGCCACGTCGACCGACGCAGCCGCCGGGTCGAGGGCCGTCACCGTGAGCCCGCGGCCGGCGAGCAGGCAGGCGAACGTCCCCGTCCCGCAGCCGATGTCCAGCACCGTGCGGGCACCGAGCTCGTCGGCGATCGCGGCGTACACGTCCAGGTCCGAGCGGTCGGGGTCCAGCGGGTCGTAGACCTCGGCCAGCCGGGGATCGGAGAAGGCAGCGTCGGGCACGTACCGACCGTACGGACGCCCGCCCCGACTGCCGAGCGACTTCCCGGGCGGCCGGTCAGTCGACGATGAGGTCGACGCAGGCGACGTCCGGGCGGCCGCTCACCCAGAGCAGCACCTCCAGCGGCGCCCCGGTCACGGTCGTCGTCGGGGTGCCCTTGCGCAGCCGGCGCTCGCTGCCCGGCGCCCCGTCCGGGACGTCGCTGCGCCGCACGACCAGCCCGCCCGCCGTCCGCGGGGCCGCGCCGCCGCGGGCGAGGAGGGGCACGCTGGACCACAACCGGTCCTGCACCGGCCTGGGCAGCTCGCGCGGCGCCCAGTCCGGCTGCGCCCGCCGCACGTCCTCGTGGTGGATGACCATCTCGACGGTGTTGAGCAGCCGGTCCACCGTCGGCCACGCGGTCGGCACCCACGCCGGCGGGCCGGAGCGCACCTGGGCGACCAGCGCCGGGAACGGCTGCCGCGCCGCCCGCTGCTGCACCCTCGCCGTCCACCCGGCGAACGGGCCACCGAGCACCACCCCGGGCATCGCGTCGGGGCGGCGGTCGCGGATCACCAGGTGCGTGGCCAGGTCCCGGGTCGTCCAGCCCGCGCAGCGGGTCGGCTGGTCCGGCCCCAGCTGCTCCAGCAGGTCGGCCAGCGCCGCCCGCTCCGACTGCGACACGGGCTGGGCTGCGGTCGGCATCCCCCGAGGCTAGCCAGTCCGGCCGGGTCCGGCCGATCCGTTAGACCGGGTAACGAGCGCGGGTACGCTCGGCCCACCCACCGCACGACCACCTGGAGGACAGCTGTGCCGCGAGACGCCGTCGTCCGGCGCGGCCTCCGCCACGTCGCCCGGGGGATCCAGGAGCAGCCCGGGATCTTCACCCTGGCGGTCCTGGGCAGCAGCCTCTACGGCGGCATGACCGTCGCCAGCGCCTACGTCATCGGCGGCATCACCACCCGGGTGCTGCTGCCCGCCTTCGACCGGGGCGCCACGACCGCCGCCGCCCTCACGCTGGCCGCCCTGGCGATCATCGGCGTCGCCGTCCTCAAGATCGTCGGCATCATCGGCCGGCGGCTGTTCGCCGGGATCATGGCCTACCGGCTGCAGGCCGACTACCGCCGCCGGGTCACCGGTCAGTACCTGCGGCTGCCGCTGTCCTGGCACCAGCGCCACCCGACCGGCCAGCTGCTGTCCAACGCCAACTCCGACGTCGAGTCGGCCTGGTTCTTCGTCATGCCGCTGCCCTTCGCCTGCGGCGCCCTGGTGATGGTGGCGATCACCGTCGTCGCGCTGTTCCTCACCGATCCGCTGCTGGCCCTCGTCGGGCTGGTCGTCTTCCCGCTGGTGTTCGTGCTCAACGCCGTCTACAGCCAGGTGATGAGCCCGCGGATGGCCCGCGCGCAGCAGCTGCGCGCCGAGGTCAGCGAGATCGCCCACGAGAGCTTCGACGCCGCCCTGGTCGTCAAGACCCTGGGCCGGGAGACCGACGAGACCACCCGCTTCGCGGTCAAGGCCGACGAGCTGCGCGACGGCCTGGTCGCCGTCGGCCGGGTGCGCGGCCTGTTCGACCCGATGATGGAGGCGCTGCCCAACCTGGGCACCCTCGCCGTCCTGCTCATCGGCGCCGAGCGGGTCGCCGCCGGCGAGACCGAGGCCGGCGCGCTGGTCTCCATCGCCTACCTGTTCACCCTGCTCGCGCTGCCCATCCGCGCGATCGGCTGGGTGCTCGCCGACCTGCCGCGGGCGATGGCCGGCTTCGACCGGGTCACCCCGGTGCTGGAGGCCCAGGGCGAGACCCCGCACGGTCCCGACGCCGCCCCCGCCGGTGCCGGTGGCGCCGGCGTCGGCGTCCGGGACGTCGACTTCCGGCACGACGAGTCCGCCCGCCCGACGCTGTCCGGGGTGACCTTCGAGGTGGCCGCCGGGAGCACCATCGCCGTCGTCGGGCCCACCGGGGCGGGCAAGTCGACCCTCGCCGGCCTGCTGGTGCGGCTGATCGACCCGCACGACGGGTCGGTCCTGCTCGACGGCGTCGACCTGCGCACGCTGCGCGAGGGCGAGGTCAGCAGCCAGGTCGCCTTCGTCCCGCAGTCGACGTTCCTCTTCGACGACACCGTCCGCGACAACGTCACCCTGGGCGGGGAGTTCACCGACGAGCAGGTGCACGCAGCCCTCCGGACGGCGGCGGCGGAGGACTTCGTCGACCGGCTCCCCGAGGGCCTCGACACCCGGGTCGGCGAACGCGGGGCGTCGCTGTCCGGCGGTCAGCGGCAGCGGCTCGCGCTGGCCCGCGCCGTCGTCCGGCACCCCCGGCTGCTCGTCCTGGACGACGCCACCAGTGCCGTCGACCCCTCGGTGGAGGCCCGGATCCTGGACGCGCTGCGCGACAGCGACCGCCCGGCCACCGTCGTCGTGGTCGCCTACCGGCAGGCCACCATCGCCCTGGCCGACGAGGTCGTGTGGATCGAGCGCGGCCGGCTCGTCGCCCGCGGCACGCACGCCGAGCTGCTGGCCCAGGTTCCCGGCTACGGCCGGCTGGTGCAGGCCTACCAGCCACCCGATCTCGCCGCCCCCGCTCCGGTGGAGGTGCCGGCATGACCGACGAGCCGCTGCTGCCCGCCGACGAGCGGCACGAGGGCGCGCTGCAGACCCTGCGCCGCGGTCTGCGGATGATGCCGGAGTTCCGCCAGGGCCTGCCGGTCACGTTCACCCTCGCCCTGATCGCCACCGCCGGGCGGGTCGTCGTCCCGATCGCGGTCCAGCAGACCCTCGACCGGGGGCTGGGTGCCGGATCCGGGCCGGACATCGACCTGGTCCGGGTGCTCGTCGCGATCTGCGTCGTGATCGTGCTCGTCACCAGCATCGCCGTCTACCGGATGAACGTCCGGCTCTTCCGCACCACCGAGACCGCGCTGGCCGGGCTGCGGGTGCGCGCCTTCCGGCACGTCCACGACCTGTCGGTGCTCCACCAGCAGGGCCAGCGCCGCGGTTCGCTGGTCTCCCGGGTCACCAGCGACATCGACCAGCTCTCGGTGTTCATGCAGTGGGGTGGCGTGCTCGGCCTGATCAGCGTCGGGCAGCTGGTCGTGGCCACGATCGTCATGGCCGTCTACTCCTGGCAGCTGACCCTGCTGGTGCTGGTCTGCTTCATCCCGCTGGCCATCGCGGTCAAGTACTTCTCCCGCAAGCTCGCCCTCGTCTACGGCGTCGTCCGCGAGCGGGTCGGCGACATGCTCGGTGCCGTGGCCGAGTCCGTCGTCGGCGCCCCGACGGTGCGCGCCTACGGGATCCGCGGACGCACGGCGGCGCGCATCGACACCGCCATCGACCGGCACTACCGGGCCTCGGTCCAGGCCCAGAAGACCACGGCGGCGGTGTACGTCAGCGGCGAGTTCGTCGCCGCCGTCGCCAACGCCGCGGTCGTGGTGGTCGGCGTGCTGCTGGGCGTCGGTGGGCAGATCTCCGCCGGTACCCTGGTCGCCTTCCTCTTCCTGGTCACCCTCTTCGTGGCGCCGGTGCAGACCGCCAGCGAGGTGCTCAACGAGGCGCAGAACGCCGTCGCCGGGTTCCGCCGGGTGCTCGACGTGCTCGACACCGCCCCCGACGTCTCCGACCCGGTCGACGGCCGCACGCTCCCGCCGGGCCCGCTCGACGTCCGCTTCTCCCACGTCGGCTTCGCCTACGCCGAGGGTGGCCGCAAGGCGCTCGAGGACGTCGACCTCACCCTCGCCGCCCGCACCCGGGTGGCCATCGTGGGGGAGACCGGGTCGGGGAAGACGACGTTCGCCAAGCTCGTCACCCGGCTGATGGACCCGACCGAGGGCCGGGTGCTCATCGGCGGTGTGCCGCTGACCGGGATCGCCTTCGCCTCGCTGCGCCAGCGGGTGGTGATGGTCCCGCAGGACGGCTTCCTCTTCGACGCCTCCGTCGCCGACAACGTGCGCTACGGCAGGCCCGGGATGACCGACGCGCAGATCACGGCCGCCTTCGACGAGCTCGGCCTCGGTGACTGGCTGGAGGGCCTGTCCGCCGGTGTCGCGACGCCGGTCGGGCAGCGCGGGGAGTCGCTGTCGGCGGGGGAGCGGCAGCTGGTCGCCGTCGCCCGCGCCTACGTCGCCGACCCCGACCTGCTGGTGCTCGACGAGGCCACCAGCGCGGTCGACCCGGCCACCGAGCAGCGGCTGACCCGCGCCCTGGACGCCCTCACCGACGGGCGCACCACGCTGACCATCGCCCACCGGCTCTCCACCGCCGAGCGGGCCGACGAGGTGCTGGTGGTCGACGCCGGCCGGGTGGTCCAGCGCGGCACGCACGCCCAGCTCGTGGACGCCGAGGGCCCCTACGGCCGGCTGCACGCCTCCTGGCGGCGCAGCTCGGGACGGCAGGCCGAACCCGCGGTGTGACCGATGCCCGGTCGTGACCTCGCCCGGGCGTGCTCGGCCCGCATGAGAGCCCGGTCCCTCGCCCTTGCCGCAGCGCTCGTCGCCGCAGGTCTGTCCGGCTGCGGGAACGGGGTGTCGGGGGAGGACTGCCTACCGGAGCTCCCCACGGTCCAGCCCGCCGAGGTGGTGGCCGGGACGCAGCTGACCATCGCCTCGACGGGCTTCAGCTGCGACGCGCGCTACGACGACGAGGAGAAGCGGTACCCGCTGGAACTGGGGTCCGTGGGGCGCGCCGAACCCGTCGACCTCGGGGACGTCGACGTCGATCCCGACGGGTCCTTCACCACCACCGTGACGGTGCCGGTGGACGCCTCCCCGGGGGAGTCGCACGTGTCGGTGTCCGGCAGCCCGTACGACGAACCGTGCGACGACACCGGGAGCTGCGCGGGCTACACCGTCTCGCTCACCGTCCTCCCGGCGCCGTGACCCTGCTTGTCCACAGATCGCCGCGGACCTCCCCGCGCGGACCCCGTCGTCCCTACGGTCGCAGTCGTGACCGCAGACGAGGAGCCCGTGCCGTGGGTGGCGACGCTGGCCGGGGTGGTGGGCCTGCTCAGCGGGCTGCCGCTGGTGTTCCTGACCGCGGTGGCCTGGGCCTACGTGGGCGACCCGGATCTGGGTCCGTGGCCGGCCGTGGGCGTCACGGTCCTGACCGTGGGCCAGTTCAGCGGCGCGGTGCGCCTGCTGGCCGGCCGGAGCTGGCGGCTGCTGACGGGTGCATCGCTCGCCGTCGTGGTCGCCGTGCCCGTGGCCGGCATCCTGACGTCCGCGGGCACCAGCGAGCCGGCCGCGGAGACCATTGCCGGCGTGTCGCTCCTGCAGGCAGGGCCGCTGCTGACCGTGCTGCTCGCCTCGTCGCCCCGCGCGCGGCGGTGGGCGAGCCCTCCCAGTTCGCTCCCAGCCGACTGCCAGCCAGTCCTGGGTCTGCGGCCCTAACCTGCCGGGCATGCCGTCCACCTCCACTCGCCGCGCGGGCGCGGCGGCGATCCGGCACCGTCCCCGTCGTCCCCTCGGCCGGGGCTTCGTCGTGCCCCCGCCGGCGCCGGTTCGTCCCCTCGAGGCGCCGTTCGCCGCCCTCTTCGGCGGGCTCGTCGCCCTCGAGGACGGCTACCTCGGCTGGCTGCTCTGGGACGCCGACCGCAGCTGGAGCTGGTACCTGCTGGTGCCGCTGCTGCTGGGAGCCGGCGCGCTGCTGGGCGCGGTGCTCGTGCTGCGCGGCCGCGGCCTCGGCCCGGTCAGCGGGTCGGCGGTGCTGGCCTGGAGCAGCGTCCTGCCGCTGCTCGGCCTGCTCGCGCTGGCGATGTTCCTCGCCGCCCTGGGCGACGGCGAGGCGGCGTGGCTGGCGCTGCTGCTGCTGATCGGCCCGATCGGCGGGCTGGTCCTGGCCCGGCGCCGTCCGGTCCGGGAGTGGACCCGCCGCGGCCGGGCGCGGGCCGACCGGGGCCCGCGCCAGCTAGCGTCGGGGCGTGCCCAACGACGCTGACGTCATCGTGGTGGGAGCCGGACTCGCCGGGCTGGTCGCCACGGCCGAGCTGGCCGGCGCCGGCCGGCGGGTGCTGCTGCTGGACCAGGAACCGGCCGCCTCGCTGGGTGGGCAGGCGTTCTGGTCCTTCGGCGGGCTGTTCCTCGTCGACACCCCCGAGCAGCGCCGGCTGCGGGTGCACGACTCCCTCGAGCTCGCCCGGCAGGACTGGGCGGGCACCGCCGGCTTCGACCGCGCCGAGGACCACTGGCCCCGGCAGTGGGCCGAGGCCTACCTGCAGTTCGCCGCCGGGGAGAAGCGCGCCTGGCTGCACGCCCAGGGCGTGCGCTTCTTCCCGGTCGTCGGCTGGGCCGAGCGCGGCGGCTACACGGCCACCGGGCACGGCAACTCCGTGCCCCGCTTCCACGTCACCTGGGGCACCGGCCCCGGCGTCCTCGCCCCCTTCCTCGCCCGGGTCGCCCGGGCCGTCGACGCCGGCCTGGTCGAGGTCCGCCACCGGCACCGCGTCGACGGGCTGGTGCTGACCGACGGCGTCGTCACCGGGGCGCGGGGCGCGGTCCTCGCGCCCAGCGACGTCGCGCGCGGGGTCGCCAGCTCGCGCACCGAGGTGGGGCAGTTCGAGGTCGCGGCGTCCGCCGTCGTCGTCACCGCGGGAGGCATCGGCGGCAACCACGACCTGGTGCGCCGCAACTGGCCCGCCCGGCTCGGCCCGGTGCCGCAGCGGCTGCTCTCCGGCGTGCCGGCGCACGTCGACGGCCGGATGCTGCAGATCACCGCCGACGCCGGGGGCCGGGTGATCAACCCCGACCGGATGTGGCACTACACCGAGGGCATCGCCAACCACTCGCCGGTCTGGGCGCGGCACGGCATCCGGATCCTGCCCGGCCCCTCCTCGCTCTGGCTCGACGCCACCGGCAGCCGGCTGCCGGCGCCGCTGTTCCCCGGCTTCGACACCCTCGGCACGCTGGCGCACATCGGCACGACCGGCCACGAGCACACCTGGTTCGTGCTGACAAGGAAGATCATCGAGAAGGAGTTCACCCTGTCGGGCTCCGAGCAGAACCCCGACCTGACCGACAAGGACCTCACGCTGCTGCTCACCCGCATCCGCGCCGGCGCCGCGGCACCGGTCCAGCGGTTCCTGGACGACGGCGCGGACTTCGTGGTCGCCCCGACCCTGCCCGAGCTGGTCGCCGGGATGAACCGGGTCACCGGCGGCACCCCGCACCTGGACCTGGCCACCGTCGAGCGCGAGGTCGTCGCCCGCGACCGGGAGATCGCCAACCGGTTCTCCAAGGACCAGCAGATCTCCGCCCTGCGCCAGGCCCGCACCTTCCTCGGCGACAAGCTCATCCGGGTGGCCCGGCCGCACCGGTTGCTGGACCCCGGCGCCGGCCCGCTGATCGCCGTCCGGCTGAACCTGCTCACCCGCAAGACCCTCGGCGGGCTGGAGACCGACCTGTCCGGGCGCGTGCTGCGCGACGGTGCTGCGCCCGTCCCCGGCCTCTACGCGGCGGGGGAGATCGCCGGGTTCGGCGGCGGCGGCATGCACGGCTACCGCTCGCTGGAGGGCACGTTCCTGGGCGGCTGCCTGTTCTCCGGCCGGGTCGCCGGCCGCGCCGTGGCGGCCGCGCTGTGAGCACCCAGGACTGGGACGCCGTCCCCTACGCCGGGCCGCCGGCCACCGGACCGCAGCAGCCCGCGCCGTCCCGGCCGCCGCCCCCGCCGTACGGGGAGCCGCCGCACGGCCAGCAGCCGTACGGCCAGCAGCCCTGGGGTCCCCAACCGTGGGGTCCGCAGCCGTGGGGTCCGCAGCAGCCGTGGGGCCAGCCGCAGCCGTGGGGGCCGCCGGTGCGCCCGGAGCGCTCCGGGCTGCACATCGCCGCCGCCGTGCTGGCCTTCGTCTCGGTGCTGCTGGTGCTGGTCGGCACCGTCTACGCGATGGCGTTCAGCGCGCTGCTCAGCCTGGCCCGGGTCTCCTCCTCCGGCGTCGGCGGCTGGACGGCGTTCACCCAGCTCGCCCTGGTCGGCCTGCTCGTCACCGGCGGTGTGCGGGTGCTGGGCGGCAGCCGGCGCTGGCTGCTCGGCGCGGCCGCCCTGCAGCTCGTGCTCAGCCTCCACTGGGTCGCCGTGCTCGACGACGTCGCGCCGGCCACGATCAGCGACGGGGTGTTCGTGCTGCCGGCACTCTTCGCCGTCCTCGCCCTGCTCGCCGGCGGGCTGCCGTTCCTGCCCGACCTCCGGGCGTGGCTGCGCCGGCGCACCGGCCGGGCGGCGGGGGAGCCGCCGTCCGCACCGCAACCGGGGCCTCCCCGGCCGCCCTGGGCCTGAGCGGCGCCGGTGCGGGGTGGGACGATCAGCGGCATGCCCGCCCCCGTCTCCCCGCTCGACCCCGCCGTCGCCGAGCTGCTGCGCCGCGACCCGGCCGGCCTGGTCGCCGCCGTCGTCCAGCAGCACGACACCGGTGAGGTGCTCATGGTCGCCTGGATGGACGACGAGGCGCTGCACCGCACGCTGACCAGCGGCCGGGCCACCTACTGGTCGCGCAGCCGCAGCGAGTACTGGGTCAAGGGCGAGACCTCCGGGCACCGCCAGTGGGTGCGCGACGTCCGGCTCGACTGCGACGGCGACGCCCTGCTGCTGCTCGTCGACCAGGAGGGGCCGGCCTGCCACACCGGCGAGCGCAGCTGCTTCCACCGCCCGCTGGAGGCATCCCGTGCGGCTCGGTGAGACCACCCCCCCGGCCGCGGGGTTCGCCGCGCTCGACGCACCGGTCGTCCCGGTCACCCGCCGGCTGCTCGCCGACAGCGAGACCGCCGTCGGCATCTACCGCAAGCTCGCCGGCAACCGGCCCGGCACGGTGCTGCTGGAGTCCGCCGAGCAGGGCAAGCAGTGGTCCCGGTACAGCTTCGTCGGGGTGCGCAGCGCCGGGGTGCTGACCGAGATCGACGGGACGACGGCGTGGCTGGGCGACCCGCTGCCCGGGCTCACCGACGACCTGCCCGCCGACCCGCTGGCCGCCGTGCGCACCCTGGCCCGGCGGCTGCGCTCACCCCGCAGCGCGCTCGCCGACCCCCAGGGGCTGCCGCCGCTGACCGGTGGGCTGGTCGGGTACCTGGGCTACGACGTCGTCCGCCGGCTGGAGCGGCTGCCGGAGACCGCCACCGACGACCTGGGCATGCCCGAGCTGGCGCTGATGCTGGTCACCGACCTGGCCGTGCTCGACCACACCGACGGCACGGTGCTGCTGATCGCCAACGCGCTGCAGCGCACCCCGGCCGCCTACGACGACGCGGTGGCCCGGCTCGACGCGATGGCCGCCGACCTCACCAGGGCGGTGCCGCCCGGGGTCGCCACGCTGGAGCCCCGCGACGCCCCGCCGGTGACCAGCAACATGGGCCCGGGCCGCTACGAGGCCGGCGTCGAGCGGGTGCGCGAGCACGTGCGGGCCGGCGACGTGTTCCAGACCGTGCTCAGCCAGCGGTTCGAGCTGGCCACCGACGTCGCGGCCCTGGACCTCTACCGGGTGCTGCGGACCACCAACCCCTCGCCCTACATGTACCTGCTCCGCTTCGCCGGGCGGCAGACGCCGTTCGACGTCGTCGGCTCCTCGCCCGAGGCGCTGGTCACCGTCACCGGCGACCGCGCCGTCGTCCACCCGCCGGCCGGCACCCGCCCGCGCGGGGCGACCCCGGAGGACGACGTCCGGCTCACCGAGGAGCTGCTCGCCGACCCCAAGGAGCGCGCCGAGCACGTGATGCTGGTCGACCTGGCCCGCAACGACCTGGGCCGGGTCAGCGTCCCGGGCACCGTGGAGGTCGCCGACTTCATGCGGATCGAGCGCTACAGCCACGTCATGCACCTGGTCTCCACCGTGTCCGGCCAGGTCAGCCCGGGGTGCGACGCCCTCGACGTGTTCGACGCGACGTTCCCCGCCGGCACCGTCTCCGGGGCGCCGAAGCCGCGGGCGATGGAGGTCATCGAGGCCATCGAGCCCACCCGGCGCGCGCTGTACGCCGGTACGGTCGGCTACCTCGACGCCGGCGGCGACATGGACATGGCCATCGCCATCCGCACCGCCGTGCTGCACGGGGGCCGCGCCTACGTGCAGGCCGGTGCCGGGGTCGTCGCCGACAGCGACCCGGCCGGCGAGGAGGCCGAGACCCGGCACAAGGCCCGGGCGGTGCTCTCGGCGATCGCCACCGCCGAGGGGCTGCGGGAGCTCCCGTGAGCGCAGCTCCGGCCCGGCGTGAGCTCACCGTCGCGGTCCTGGCGTGCGCGGCGGCCGGGGGGCTGGCGCTCACGTCGTCGTCCTCGCCGTGGGCCGACGTCACCATCACCCGGCAGCCGCCGTTGCCGCCCACCGTCGAGGCGCTCACCGGCGGGCAGGCCGCGCCATTGGTCGGCGCCTGCGGGCTGCTGCTGCTGGCCGCCGCCCTGGCCGTCGTCGCCGTTCGCGGTGCCGGCCGGGTCGTCGTCGGCCTGCTGGTGGCCCTGGCCGGCGGGGTGCTGGCCTGGTCGGGGCTGCGCGGGCTCACCGGCCGGCTCGGCGTCGACATCGCCGACGTGACGTCCTCGGTGGGGCTGGGCGACGCGCAGGTGAGCACCGACGCCGCGGTCACCTGGCCGCTGCTGGCGCTGCTCGCCGGCGTCCTCGGGGTGCTCGCCGGTGTCCTGGTGGTCCTCCGCGGCCGGGGCTGGCCGGGGATGAGCCGCCGCTACGAGCGCACCCCGGTCCCCGCCGGCGCCGGCCCGGCCCCGGCCGCTGCGCCGGCCCGCCGGGCGCGGCCCGAGACCCCCGAGGACCGGCACCAGGCCGCGTGGAAGGCCCTCGACCGCGGCGACGACCCGACGGTGTGAGGAAGGACCCGGTCGCCCCCCACCGCTGGCACGCTCGCGGCGGGGCCGGGGGACGGGGCGGGGGACAGCCCCCCGGCGGAACGGCCCCGGAGCGTCTCTAGAGTGGCCGCAGCCGGCCAGCAGAGGCCGGCGGCACGCGTCCTGGCACACGGAGGAGGGGTCATGAGCGTCCTCGACGACATCGTCGCCGGCGTCCGGGAGGACGTCGCAGCACGTCAGGCCGCCACCCCGCTGGCCGAGGTGCAGGCCGTCGCCCGCGACACCCGCCCGGCGCTGGACGCCCTCGCCGCGCTCCGCGCCCCCGGCGTCGGCGTGATCGCCGAGGTGAAGCGGAAGAGCCCCAGCAAGGGCGCCCTCGCCGAGATCGGCGACCCGGCCGCGCTCGCCGCGCAGTACGCCGCCGGCGGGGCCCGGGTGATCAGCGTGCTCACCGAGCGGCGCCGCTTCGGCGGCTCGCACGCCGACCTGGCCGCCGTCCGGGCCGCCGTCGACGTCCCGGTGCTGAACAAGGACTTCGTGGTCAGCAGCTACCAGGTGCACGAGGCGCGCGCGCACGGTGCCGACCTGGTGCTGCTCATCGTCGCCGCGCTCGACCAGCCGGTGCTCACCGGGCTGCTGGAGCGGATCGAGTCCCTGGGCATGACCGCGCTGGTCGAGGTGCACGACGAGGCCGAGGCCGACCGCGCGCTGTCCGCCGGCGCCTCCGTCATCGGGGTCAACGCCCGCGACCTCACCACCCTGTCGGTCGACCGCAGCACCTTCGAGCGGATCGCCCCCGGGCTGCCCAGCGAGGTCGTCAAGGTCGCCGAGTCCGGGGTCCGCGGCCCGCACGACCTGATCAGCTACGCCGGCGCGGGCGCCGACGCGGTGCTGGTGGGGGAGGGCCTGGTCACCGCCGGCGACCCCCGCCAGGCCGTCGCCGACCTCGTCACCGCCGGCTCGCACCCCGCCACCCCGCGCACCACCCGCTGAATAAGGACCCTTCCGCCCCCCACCGCTCGCACGCTCGCGGCGGGCCCCTGCGGAAGGGCCAGGGACGGCAGGGACCTGCGGGCCGGTGCGGGGCGTGGAGGTCCCTACGCTGTAGGGGTGACCGCTCTCCATCCCGCCGCCCCTGACGTCCGCGACCTCACCGCGCGTCCGGAGTGGCCGGACGCCACCGGGCACTTCGGCCCCTACGGGGGCCGGTTCGTGCCCGAGGCGCTCATCGCCGCCCTCGACGAGCTCAGCGCGGCCTACGAGGCGATGCGCGTCGACCCGGTCTTCGTCACCGAGTTCGCCCGGCTGCAGCGCGACTACACCGGCCGGCCCAACCCGGTCACCGAGGTGCCGAAGTTCGCCGAGCACTGCGGCGGCGCCCGGGTCCTGCTCAAGCGCGAGGACCTCAACCACACCGGCTCGCACAAGATCAACAACGTGCTGGGCCAGGCGCTGCTGACCAAGCGGATCGGCAAGACCCGGGTCATCGCCGAGACCGGCGCCGGCCAGCACGGGGTCGCCACCGCCACGGCCGCCGCGCTGATGGGGCTGTCCTGCACCGTCTACATGGGCGAGGAGGACACCCGCCGCCAAGCGCTCAACGTCGCCCGGATGCGGCTGCTGGGCGCCGAGGTCATCCCGGTGACCACCGGCTCGCGCACCCTCAAGGACGCCATCAACGAGGCCTTCCGCGACTGGGTCACCAACGTGGAGACCACCAACTACGTCTTCGGCACCGTCGCCGGCCCGCACCCGTTCCCGGCGATGGTCCGCGACTTCCAGCGGGTGATCGGCGACGAGGCCCGCGCCCAGGTGCTCGACCGCTGCGGCCGGCTGCCCGACGCCGTCCTGGCGTGCGTGGGCGGTGGCTCCAACGCGATCGGCATCTTCACCGCGTTCGTGCCCGACGCCGGCGTCCGGCTCGTCGGCCTGGAGGCCGGCGGGGACGGCGTGGAGACCGGCCGGCACGCCTCCTCCATCACCGGGGGCGACCCGGGCGTGCTGCACGGCGCCCGGTCCTACCTGCTGCAGGACGTCAACGGCCAGACCATCGAGTCGCACTCGATCTCCGCCGGCCTGGACTACCCCGGCGTCGGCCCGGAGCACGCCCACCTGCACGACCTGGGGCGCGCGGAGTACCGGCCGATCACCGACGCCGAGGCCATGGAGGCATTCGCCCTGCTCTGCCGCACCGAGGGCATCATCCCGGCGATCGAGTCCGCGCACGCCCTGGCCGGGGCGATGAAGCTGGGTGCGGAGCTGGGGCCGGACGCGCTGCTGCTGGTGAACCTCTCCGGGCGCGGGGACAAGGACGTCGAGACCGCCAGCGCCTGGTTCTCCCTCGGCGAGCACGGTGCGCCGACCGACTCCGACGCCCGCGCGGTCGAGGCCGGTCGGGGCGCCGACCCGGGTCCGGGCCTGGACGACGACCAGCACGCCACCGAGGGCGCGGTCGCCAACCACGAGGCCGTCGCCGGCCAGGACGCGGGGGAGCAGGCATGAGCGCGCTCCAGACGGTCATCGACGGCGCCCGGGCGCAGGGGCGGGCGGCGCTGATCGCCTACCTGCCGGTGGGCTACCCCGACGTCGACTCCTCGATCGCGGCCATGGTCGCCGCGGTCGAGGGTGGCGCCGACGTCGTCGAGGTCGGCGTCCCCTACTCCGACCCGGGTATGGACGGGCCGGTGATCCAGGAGGCGGTCGAGGTCGCCGTCCGGGCCGGCGTCGGCATGCCCGACGTCCTCAGGGCGGTCGCCGCCGTCGCCGAGGCCGGCGCGGTGCCGGTGGTGATGAGCTACTGGAACCCCGTCGAGCGCTACGGCGTCGACCGGTTCGCCGACGACCTGGCCGCGGCCGGGGGAGCGGGGGCGATCACCCCCGACCTGATCCCCGACGAGGCCGGCGCGTGGCTGGCCGCCAGCGAGCGGACCGGGCTGGACCGGGTGTTCCTGGTCGCGCCGTCGTCCACCGACACCCGGTTGGCCGCCACGGTCGCATCCTGCCGCGGGTTCGTCTACGCGGCGTCCACGATGGGCGTCACCGGGTCCCGGGCGACCGTGGGGGACGCCGCCGAGCGCCTGGTCGCCCGCAGCCGTGAGGTCAGCGGTGAGCTGCCGGTCTGCGTCGGTCTGGGTGTGTCCACCGGCGACCAGGCCGCCGAGGTGGCCGGCTTCGCCGACGGGGTGATCGTCGGGTCGGCCTACGTCCGCCAGCTGCTCGACGGCCGGGGCGCCGAGGGCGTGCGTGCCCTGTCCGAGGAGCTCGCCGCCGGCGTCCGCCGTGCCGAGGTGCGGGCGTGACCGTGCTCGCCGCCATCCCGAGCCCGACCCAGGGGGTCTGGGAGATCGGGCCCTTTCCGCTGCGCGGATACGCGCTGTGCATCATCGCCGGCATCGTGCTCGCCTGCTGGCTGGGCGAGCGCCGCTGGATCGCCCGGGGTGGCGCCCCGGGCGACGTGCTCGACATCGCCGTCTGGATGGTGCCCTTCGGCATCGTCGGCGGCCGGATCTACCACGTCATCACCACCCCGGAGCCCTACTTCGGGGAGAACGGCGACCCGGTCCGGGCCTTCGCCATCTGGGAGGGCGGCCTGGGCATCTGGGGCGCCATCGCCCTGGGCGCCGTCGGCGCCTGGATCGGCTGCCGCCGGCGCGGCATCCCGCTGCCGGCCTTCGCCGACGCGATCGCGCCGGGGATCGTGCTGGCCCAGGCCGTCGGACGGCTGGGCAACTGGTTCAACAACGAGCTCTACGGCCGGGCCACCGACCTGCCCTGGGCCCTGACCATCCACCGGTGGGACTCCTCGGCCGGGCGGGCCATCACCGGCGCCGACGGGCAGGCGGAGGTGCTGGGCACCTTCCACCCGACGTTCCTCTACGAACTGCTGTGGAACCTCGGGGTCGCCGTGCTGGTCATCTGGGCCGACCGCCGCTTCCAGCTCTCGCACGGGCGGGCCTTCGCCCTCTACGTGGCCGCCTACTGCGCCGGCCGGGGCTGGATCGAGGCGCTGCGGATCGACACGGCCGAGCACTTCCTGGGGCTGCGGCTGAACGTCTTCACCTCGATCATCGTCGGTCTGCTCGCGGTGGCCTACCTCGTGGCCCAGCGAGGCCGCCCGCGCGAGGTCGTCACCCGGGGCCGCGACGAGGCCGCCGCCGGCCGCCCGGCGACGTCGTCGACGGCCACGGCACCGGGCTCCGCCGCGGCGGGGACCGACCCGGTCGAGACCCCCGCCGACGAGGCGGGGGAGCGCCGGACCGGCAGCACCGCCGAGAACCGGAGCGGGCCCCCGACGGGCTGACCGCCGGGCTCCCGGCCCGCCGACCCGGGCAGCCGCCGCCGACGGAACCGTCCTGCGACGCATCGGACGTGTCCCGCAGGTGTCGTCGCTGTGTACGCTGCCTCTCGGCCGACCAGTGATCCTGGGCCGGCCGGCGACGTCGGAACCGGGCCAGCGCTGCCCCGCGCACGACCACCCCGCGGCCACCAGCCCGCGGGCTGCGCGGATCCACGAGGCCGGACGTACCGTGTCCGCCGACCCAGCTGCCCCATCCCGACGGACCGCACCGATCGACCCTCCCTGCTCCACCCCACCGCTCTGACCACCCGGCGGGGTCGACGTGACCCCCCGCACCAGCGCCTCCGGGCCGTCCTCGCGGACGGCGCGGGCCCGGCGCCGCGGCCAGCCGACGACGGGAGTGCCATGTCCGACCTCGCCGCCCCCTCCGCAGGACAGCCGGCTCCGGCTGCCCCCTCGCCGGTCCCGTTCTCCGCGCTGCCGGCCGCCTCCGGTCTCTACGACCCGGCCCGGGAGCACGACGCCTGCGGTGTCGCGTTCGTCGCCGACGCCCAGGGACGCCGCTCCCGGTCGATCGTGGCCGCCGGCCTCACCGCGCTGCACAACCTCGACCACCGCGGTGCCGCCGGCTCCGAGCCCAACTCCGGTGACGGCGCGGGCATCCTCACCCAGGTCCCCGACGCGCTGCTGCGCGCCAGCGTCGGCTTCGACCTGCCGCCGGCCGGCGAGTACGCCGTGGGCATCGCCTTCCTGCCCGCCGACCCCGCCGAGCGGGCCTCGGTCGTCGACACCGTCGCCGGGCTCGCCGCCGAGGAGGGGCTGGCGGTCCTGGGCTGGCGCGAGCTGCCGGTCGACCCCGACGGCGCCGACCTCGGCCCCACCGCGCGGGCGGTCATGCCGCACTTCGCCCAGCTGTTCGTCGCCGAGACCACCGGTGCCCGCGCCGACGTCGCGGCCTTCGGCGGCGGCGCCACGGCCCCGCACGGGGTGACCCGGCTCGAGCGCCGGGCGTTCGTGCTGCGCAAGCGGGTCGAGCGGGCCGCCCGGGAGGCTGGCAGCAGCTGCTACATCGCCTCGCTGTCCTCCCGCACGATCACCTACAAGGGCATGCTGACCACCGACCAGCTGCCGGCGTTCTTCCCCGATCTGCGCGACGAGCGCTACGAGTCGGCGATCGCGCTGGTGCACAGCCGGTTCTCCACCAACACCTTCCCGAGCTGGCCGCTGGCCCACCCCTTCCGGTTCATCGCCCACAACGGCGAGATCAACACGATCAAGGGCAACCGCAACCGGATGCGGGCCCGCGAGGCCAAGCTGGAGACCGGGCTGTTCGACGGCCCGGCGGGCCCGGCCAGCGAGCTCGGCCTGGAGCGGGTCTTCCCAGTCACCGCCAGCGACTTCAGCGACTCGGCGACCTTCGACGAGGTGCTCGAGCTGCTGCACCTCTCGGGGCGCTCACTGCCGCACGCGGTGCTGATGATGATCCCGGAGGCATGGGAGAACCACGCCGAGATGGACGCCGCCCGCCGCGCCTTCTACCGGTTCCACGCCTCGATCATGGAGCCGTGGGACGGGCCGGCCTGCGTCGCCTTCACCGACGGCACCCTGATCGGTGCGGTGCTGGACCGCAACGGCCTGCGCCCGGGCCGCTGGTGGCGCACCAAGGACGACCTGGTCGTGCTGGCCAGCGAGGCCGGCGTGCTGGACATCCCGGCCGGCGACGTCGTGGCCAAGGGCCGGCTGCAGCCGGGCCGGATGTTCCTCGTCGACACCGCCGCCGGGCGAATCGTCTCCGACGAGGAGGTCAAGGGCGACCTGGCCACCGCCGAGCCCTACGCCGACTGGCTGCACGCCGGGCTGGTGCACCTGCCCCAGCTGCCCGACCGGCGCCGCACGCGGCCCAGCCACGAGTCCGTCGTCCGCCGCCAGCAGCTCTTCGGCTACACCGAGGAGGAGCTGCGCATCCTGGTCCAGCCGATGGCGGCCAGCGGTGCCGAGCCGATCGGGTCGATGGGCAGCGACACCCCGATCGCGTCGCTGTCGGACCGCTCCCGGCAGCTCTACGACTACTTCAGCCAGCTCTTCGCCCAGGTCACCAACCCGCCGCTGGACGCCATCCGCGAGGAGCTGGTGACCAGCCTGGGCCGCACCTTCGGCCCGGAGCAGAGCCTGCTGGCCGCCACCCCGGCGTCCTGCCGGCAGGTGTTCCTGCCCTACCCGGTCATCGACAACGACGAGCTGGCCAAGATCCTGCACATCGACGACGACGGGGACCTCCCCGGCTTCGCCGCCGTGCGGATCACCGGTCACTTCGACGTCACCGGCGGTGGCGCGGCGCTGGCCCAGGCGATCACCGACCTGCGCACCAAGGTCAGCAAGGCCATCGCCGCCGGCGCCCGGGTCATCGTGCTGTCCGACCGGGACAGCGACGCTGGTCGCGCGCCGATCCCGTCGCTGCTGATGACCGCCGCCGTGCACCACCACCTGGTGCGGGAGCGCACCCGCATGCAGGTCGGTCTGGTCGTGGAGAGCGGCGACTGCCGCGAGGTGCACCACGTCGCGCTGCTGCTGGGCTACGGCGCGGCCGCCGTGAACCCCTACCTCGCCTTCGAGAGCGTCGAGGACCTGATCCGCACCGGCACCCTCACCGGCGTGCAGCCGGCCCAGGCCGTCCGCAACCTGGTCAAGGGCATGGGCAAGGGGGTGCTGAAGGTGATGAGCAAGATGGGCATCAGCACCGTCGGCTCCTACACCATGGCGCAGATCTTCGAGACCGTCGGGCTGAGCAAGGCCGTGGTCGAGGAGTACTTCACCGGCACGCCGGCCACCCTGGACGGCGTCGGGCTCGACGTGCTCGCCGAGGAGGTGGCCATGCGCCACCGCCGGGCCTGGCCGCCGAACGCGACCGAGACCGCCCACCGCCGGCTGGAGACCGGAGGGGAGTACCAGTGGCGCCGCGAGGGCGAGGTGCACCTGTTCAACCCCGAGACGGTGTTCCTGCTCCAGCACGCCACCCGGTCGCGGCAGTACGACGTCTTCCAGCGCTACACCGACGCCGTCGACGGCCTCTCGGCGAAGGCGGCGACGCTGCGCGGGCTGTTCGCGCTCAGGACCGGTGCGCGCCCGGCGCTGCCGATCGAGGAGGTGCAGCCGATCAGCGAGATCGTGCAGCGGTTCCAGACCGGGGCGATGAGCTACGGCTCGATCTCCGCCGAGGCGCACGAGACGCTGGCGATCGCGATGAACCGGCTCGGTGGGCGGTCCAACAGCGGCGAGGGCGGCGAGGACGCGAGCCGGTTCGCTGCCGACGCCAACGGCGACCTCCGCCGCTCGGGCATCAAGCAGGTGGCCAGCGGCCGGTTCGGGGTGACCAGCGAGTTCCTGGTCAACGCCGACGACATCCAGATCAAGATGGCCCAGGGCGCCAAGCCCGGCGAGGGCGGGCAGCTGCCCGGCAGCAAGGTCTACCCGTGGATCGCCCGCACCCGGCACTCCACGCCCGGCGTCGGCCTGATCAGCCCGCCGCCGCACCACGACATCTACTCGATCGAGGACCTCAAGCAGCTCATCCACGACCTCAAGAACGCCAACGACGAGGCGCGGATCCACGTCAAGCTGGTCTCGGAGTCCGGGATCGGCACGGTCGCGGCCGGGGTCAGCAAGGCCAAGGCCGACGTCGTCCTGGTCTCCGGCTTCGACGGGGGCACCGGTGCTGCGCCGCTGACCTCGCTCAAGCACGCCGGCACCCCGTGGGAGATCGGCCTGGCCGAGACCCAGCAGACGCTGCTGGCCAACGGGCTGCGCGACCGGATCGTGGTCCAGGTCGACGGGCAGATGAAGACCGGCCGCGACGTCATCGTCGCCGCCCTGCTGGGTGCCGAGGAGTTCGGCTTCGCCACCGCCCCGCTGGTGGTCGAGGGCTGCGTGATGATGCGGGTCTGCCACCTGGACACCTGCCCGGTCGGCGTCGCGACGCAGAACCCCGAGCTGCGCAAGCGGTTCACCGGGCAGCCGGAGTTCGTCGTGACGTTCTTCGAGTTCATCGCCCAGCAGGTGCGCGAGTACCTGGCGGCCCTCGGCTTCCGCTCGATCGACGAGGCCGTCGGGCACGCCGAGCTGCTCGACGTCGCCCCCGCGGTCGACCACTGGAAGGCCGCGGGCATCGACCTGAGCCCGATCGTCGCCGTCCCGGACATGCCCGAGGGCACCCCGCGGCGCAAGGTCCGCGACCAGGACCACGGCCTGGACGTCGCCCTGGACCAGACGCTCATCCAGCTCTGCGAGGGCGCGCTGCTCGACGCCCGCCCGGTGCACCTGGAGCTGCCGGTGCGCAACGTCAACCGCACCGTCGGCACGATGCTGGGCTCGATGGTGACCCGCCGCTTCGGTGGCGAGGGGCTGCCCGACGGCACGATCGACCTCACCTTCACCGGGTCGGCCGGTCAGTCCTTCGGCGCCTTCCTGCCGCGCGGCATCACCATGACCCTGGTCGGGGACGCCAACGACTACGTCGGCAAGGGCCTGTCCGGCGGGCGGATCGTCGTCCGCCCGGCCCCGGAGGCGACCTTCCCCGCCGAGGACAACGTCATCGCCGGCAACGTCATCGGCTACGGCGCGACCTCCGGCGAGCTGTTCCTGCGCGGCCGGGTGGGGGAGCGGTTCTGCGTCCGCAACTCCGGTGCCCTGGCCGTCGTCGAGGGCGTGGGCGACCACGCGCTGGAGTACATGACCGGCGGGACGGCGGTCATCCTGGGCGAGACCGGGCGCAACATCGCCGCCGGCATGTCCGGTGGAGTGGCCTACGTCCTGGACCTCGCCCGGCACCGCGTGAACCGGGAGATGGTGGAGGTCGAGGAGCTCGACGCGGAGGCCTCGGCGTGGCTGCGGGGGGTGCTGGTGCGCTACCGCGAGTCCACCGGCTCGGCCGTGGCGACCAGCCTGCTCGCCGACTGGGGCCGCTGGTCCGAGCGGTTCAGCGTGATCATGCCGCGTGACTACCGGCGTGCCCTGGAGGCCCGGCGGGCCGCCGAGGCCGCCGGGCACGACGTGGACCGAGCAGTCATGGAGGCGGCACGTGGTTGATGCAACGGGGTTCCTCAAGTACGACCGTCAGCTGCCGCCGCGGCGGCCGGTCGACCTGCGCCTGCTGGACTGGAGGGAGGTGTACCTCACCCGCGACACCGGGGAGGACGCCGTCTTCCCGGTGCAGGCCGTCCGTGAGCAGGCTGCCCGCTGCATGGACTGCGGCATCCCGTTCTGCCACCACGGCTGCCCGCTGGGCAACCTGATCCCGGAGTGGAACGACCTCGCCCGCCGGGACGACTGGCGCGAGGCGATCGAGCGGCTGCACGCGACGAACAACTTCCCGGAGTTCACCGGGAAGCTCTGCCCGGCGCCGTGCGAGTCCGCGTGCGTGCTGAACCTGGACGACGCGCCGGTCACGATCAAGAACATCGAGTGGGAGATCATCGACCAGGCCTTCGCCAACGGCTGGGTCACCCCGCAGCCGCCGGCGGAGCTCACCGGTCGCAAGGTCGCCGTCGTCGGCTCCGGGCCGGCCGGCCTGGCCGCCGCCCAGCAGCTGACCCGGGCCGGGCACGAGGTCACCGTCTACGAGCGGGACGACCGGATCGGCGGGCTCATCCGCTACGGCATCCCCGAGTTCAAGATGGAGAAGCGCCACCTGGACCGCCGGCTGGACCAGATGCGCGCCGAGGGCACCCGCTTCGTCACCGACGTCCACGTCGGCGGCACCGGCGAGGGCGGGGTGACCACCGAGCAGCTGCGCGCCGAGCACGACGCCGTCGTCCTGGCCATCGGCACGCCGGTGGCCCGCGACCTGCCGCTGCCCGGCCGCGACCTGACCGGCGTGCACGTCGCCATGGAGTTCCTGCCCGGCGGCAACCTCGAGGCGCTCGGCGAGCTCGACGACCCGCCGATCAACGCCCGCGGCAAGAACGTGGTCATCATCGGCGGCGGCGACACCGGCGCCGACTGCCTGGGCACCTCGCTGCGCCAGGGCGCTGCGTCGGTGGCCCAGCTGGACTACAAGCCTGCCCCGGCCGGCACCCGTCCGCAGGACAACCCGTGGCCGACCTACGAGATGATCCTGCGGGTCTCCCCGGCCCACGAGGAGGGCGGCGACCGACTCTTCGCGGTCAACACCGAACGGTTCCTGGGCGACTCCGACGGCCACGTCCGCGCGCTGGAGGTCGTCGAGATCGAGGTCGTCGGGGGCACCCGGCAGCCCAAGCCGGGCAGCACCCGCGAGCTGCCCGCCGACCTGGTGCTGCTGGCGCTGGGCTACACCGGCCCGGAGACCTCCGGCCTGGTGCAGGAGCTGGGCTGCGGCGTCGACGAGCGCGGCCGGGTGGCCCGGGACGACGAGTACATGTCGACCGTGCCGGGCGTGTTCGTGGCCGGGGACATGGGCCGCGGCCAGTCGCTCATCGTCTGGGCGATCGCCGAGGGCCGGGCGGCTGCCGGCGCGGTCGACAACTGGCTCACCGGCAACTCGATGCTGCCGCGGCCGGTGACCCCGACCGCCGTCCCGCTCTCCTGAACCGCTGGTCGCCGCCGGGGACGAGACGTCCCTGACGACTGTTCCCCCTCGGGGGGACACGACGGACCCGGTCCGTCGTGCCCCGCCGGGGGGCGACTAGCTTCTGCCTCATGTCTCGTCGCGCGAAGATCGTCTGCACGCTGGGCCCGGCGACCGGTTCGCTGGAGCAGATCACCGCCCTCGTCGAGGCCGGGATGGACGTCGCCCGCCTCAACTTCAGCCACGGCAAGCACGCCGACCACGAGACGGCCTACCGCCTCGTCCGGCAGGCCAGCGACAAGGTCGGCCGCGCGGTGGCGGTCCTCGCCGACCTGCAGGGCCCCAAGATCCGGCTCGGCACGTTCGCCGAGGGCCCGGTCGTGTGGCCCACCGGCAGCCGCGTCTGCATCACCGTCGAGGACGTCGAGGGCACCGTCGAGCGCGTGTCCACCACGTACAAGGACCTCGCCAACGACGCCCGGGTCGGTGACCGCCTGCTCGTCGACGACGGCAAGATCGCCCTCACCGTCGTCGAGGTCTCCGGGCCCGACGTCTTCTGCCTGGTGCTCGAGGGCGGGCCGGTCTCGAACAACAAGGGCCTGTCGCTGCCCGGCGTCGCCGTCAGCGTCCCGGCGATGTCGGACAAGGACACCGCCGACCTCCGGTTCGCCCTGTCCCTGGGTGTCGACTTCATCGCCCTGTCCTTCGTCCGGCACGCCAAGGACGTCGAGCTGGTGCGCGAGGTCATGCGCCAGGAGGACGTCGAGGTCCCGGTGATCGCCAAGCTGGAGAAGCCCGAGGCGATCGAGAACCTCGAGGCCATCTGCGACGCCTTCGACGGCGTCATGGTCGCCCGCGGCGACCTCGGCGTGGAGCTGCCGCTGGAGCAGGTGCCGCTGGTGCAGAAGCGCGCCGTGCAGGCCGCCCGCGAGCGCAACAAGCCGGTCATCGTGGCCACGCAGATGCTCGAGTCGATGATCGAGAACTCCCGGCCCACCCGGGCCGAGGCCTCCGACGTCGCCAACGCCGTCCTCGACGGCGCCGACGCGGTGATGCTGTCCGGGGAGACCTCCGTCGGCAAGTTCCCCGTCGTCGCGGTCAAGACGATGGAGCGGATCATCGGTGCGGTCGAGGCCGACGAGATCCTCGCCCCGCCGCTCAAGCAGGCCTCGCACTCGCGCCCGGGCGCCATGGTGCGCGCGGCCAAGGACGTCGGTGAGGCGCTGAACGTGTCGGCGCTGGCGGCCTTCACCTCCACCGGCCGCAGTGCGCAGCGGCTGGCGTCGGTGAAGACCAGGCTGCCCATCCTCGCCTTCACCACCGACCCGCGGGTGCGCAGCCGGCTGGCGCTGTCGTGGGGCGTGGAGACCTTCCTGGTCCCCGAGGTCACGCACACCGACGACATGGTCGGCCAGGTCGACTTCTCCCTGCTGTCCATCGGCCGGCTGCACGAGGGCGACCAGGTCGTCATCATCGCCGGCAGCCCGCCCAACACGGCCGGTACGACCAACCTGGTGCGCGTGCACGAGGTGGGTTCCGAGGCGTGACCGCCGGGGGTGTGCGGAACGGGGGCGAGCGGCCGGGGGAGACCCCGGCCGCGGGGCTGATGGTGGTGCTCGACCTGGAGGAGCGGGGTCCCGACCTCTACGTCGGCAGCACACCCCGCACGCCCCTGCAGCGGATCTTCGGGGGGCAGGTCGCCGCGCAGGCGCTGACCGCGGCCAACGCCACGGTGTCCGGCGACCGGGCGGTGCACTCGCTGCACTCGTACTTCCTGCGTCCGGGCGACCCGCACGAGGAGATCCGCTACGAGGTCGACCGGATCCGCGAGGGTCGGTCGTTCAGCACCCGGCGGGTGGTCGCCCGGCAGACCCGCAAGGGCTCCGACGTCGCGATCTTCGCCCTGACCGCGGACTTCACCGCGGGAGAACGGCCGCTGGTCGAGCACTCGCTCCCGATGCCCGAGGTCCCCGGCCCCGAGTCGCTGCCGGGGCTGGCCGAGGTCGCCGCCGCCCACCCCGAGCAGGGCGCCGTGCTGCGGGCGCTGGAGCGGGCCGTCGAGCAGCGGTACCTCGCCGATCCGTTCGACCCGCAGCCCCGGCTGCCCCCGGACACCCCCTCGCGGGTGTGGTTCCGGGTCGCCGGACGGCTGCCCGACGACGACGCCGTGCACGCCGCGGCGCTGACCTTCGTCAGCGACCTGACCCTGCTGTCGGCCGGGCTCGCCCGGATCGGTGGCGGCTGGAGCGGGACGACGGTCGGCGCGAGCCTCGACCACGCCGTCTGGTTCCACCGGCCGGTGCGCGCCGACGAGTGGTTCCTCTACGAGACCGACAGCCCCGCGGCCGCCAGTGGCCGGGCGCTGTGCTTCGGGCAGATCTGGGCCGCGGACGGCACGCACGTGGCCACCGCCGTCCAGGAGGGGCTCATCCGCTCCCTGGAGTGAGCGGCGACCGGATCGCCCGGCCGCCGCCACCGGCTCAGTCCTGCTGCCCGACCTCGGCCGCCGCCTGCGCCTCGCCCTGGTTCTGCTCGTCCTGGGTCTGCGCCTCGCCCGACGTCCGCGCCTCGCCCGACGTCCGCGCCTCGTCCTGAGTCCGCTCGTCCTGGGTCTGCTCGTCCTGGGTCTGCGCCTCACCCCGGGTCCGTGCCCCGACCGGAGGCTGAGCCGCTGCCTGAGCTGCGCTCTCGTCCCAGGCGGCGGGGGTCTCGGCCGGCGTCCGGTCCTCGACCGGCGTCTGCGTCTCGGCCGGATCGGCGCTCGGGGCCGGTTCCTCGGTCGCGGCGGCCCCACCCCTGGCCGGTGCCGCGACCGCCGCCTCGGCCTGCTGGATCGCCTGAGCGCGCTCGGCGCGCTCCTGCTCGCCCTGCGCACGCTGGACGGCCTCGGCCTCGGCCTCGCGCTGCTCGCGGGCCTGCTCCTCGAAGTCGTTCGCCAGCCAGTCGTGACCCTCCCGCAGCAGCGTCCACAGCCGCTCGACGTGCGCCCGGGTGGTGGCCGGGGCGCCGATGGCCACCCGCAGCACCGCCGCGCCGTCGACGGTGGTGTGGGTCAGGAACACCTCGCCGCCGTCGTTGAGCCGCTCCAGCAACGTCATGGTGGCCACGTCGGCGTCCACGCCACGCGCCCAGCGGGGCCGCAGGCAGACCAGCGACAGCGGGTGCGGGGCGACGACGTCGAACCGCTCGTCGGCCCCGGCCCAGCCGGCCAGCTCCTGGGCCAGCGCCACGTGCTCGCGGATGTGCGCCCGCAGCCCCTCGGCGCCGTACCAGCGGACGACGAACCACAGCTTGAGCGCCCGGAACCGCCGGCCCAGCTCGATCTGCCAGTCGCGGTAGTCGACGACCGCGCCGGCGTCGGTGGCGGCGTTGCGGAGGTACTCGGGCAGGATCGCCAGCGCACCGGTCAGCGCAGCCCGGTCGGCGACCCAGAAGAGCGTGGCGTCGAAGCCGGTGAGCAGCCACTTGTGCGCGTCGGTGGTGTAGCTGTCGGCCCACTCCACCCCGGCCTGCAGCGCCCGCAGCTCGGGCACCACGGTTGCCACCCCGGCGTAGGCGGCGTCCACGTGCAGCCACACGCCGTGCTGCTGGCAGATCGGGCCGAGCTCGGCCAGCGGGTCGATCGCCGTCGTCGACGTCGTCCCGACCGTGGCGCAGACCAGCACCGGGGTGAACCCGCGGGCCACGTCGCGCTCGATCCGGGCGGCGAGCGCCCGGGGGCTCATCGCCAGGTCGGCGTCGACCTCGACCACGCGGATCGCGTCGGTGCCGAGGCCGGCGATGCGGGCGGCCTTCTCCATCGAGCTGTGCGTCTGCGCCGAGACGTAGACGGTGTACTCGTCGGGGCGCACGCCGTGCCGCAGCGTGGCGCCGCGGCTGACCCGGTGCAGCGCCGCCAGCAGGGCGATCAGGTTGGCCCCGGAGCTGGAGTCCTGGACGACGCCGCCGCCGGACCCGGTGGAGCGGAAGGACTCCGGCAGGTCGAGCAGCTCGGCCAGCCAGTCCAGCACGTGCTGCTCGAGCTCGGTGGCCGCCGGGCTAGTCACCCAGGACATCCCCTGCACGCCCAGGCCCGCCGACAGCAGGTCACCGAGCACCGAGGGCCCGGAGGTGTTGGCCGGGAAGTAGCCGAAGAACCCGGGGTGCTGCCAGTGGGTGGTGCCCGGCAGGACGACGCGGTCGAGGTCGGCCATGATCGCGGCGAAGGGCTCGCCCTGCTCGGGGGCGGAGGGCGGCAGCGAAGCCCGCACGTCGCCGGGGGAGACCTGGGACCGGACGGGGAACTCGCCGACGCGGCCCCAGTAGTCGGCGATCCAGTCGACGACCTCGTGGCCGTGCTGGCGGAACTCCTCGGGGGTCATGTGTCCGGTCACCCGGTCACGGTATTGGCCGGGGGCGGACGCGGTGGCGGTGGGGCGGTCCGCGCCGGCCGGGCACGCAGACCGGCGTCCTCCTGCACCTGCGGCTGTCCTCCCGCACCATCGCTGCTGCGGGGGGACGGCCGGTGGTCAGGTGACCCGATCACCGTCTGCCCGGCCTGGGTCGATGGACCGCTTCGGTGCCCCCGGTGCGACTCGAACGCGCACTGCGCGGGTTGTGACTCGCTCCGGATCTGTGCTGGTTCTTCGGTGCCCCCGGTGCGACTCGAACGCACACTGCGCGGGTTTTGAATCCGCTCCCTCTGCCGATTGGGGTACGGGGGCCAGCTCGACCGGGTGAGGCCTGAGCCTATCGGGCCCTCGGGCCGGGCCACCGGCCGATAGGATCAGCGCGTGACCAACGCACCGACCAGGGTCCTCATCGCCGAGGACGAGGCCCTCATCCGTCTCGACCTCAAGGAGATGCTGGAAGAGGAGGGCTACGTCGTCGTCGCCGAGGTCGGTGACGGCCAGGCGGCCGTCGACCAGGCCAAGCAGCTGCGACCCGACCTCGTCGTCCTCGACGTCCAGATGCCCGTGCTGGACGGCATCGCCGCCGCCGAGCAGATCGCCGGCGCGCGCATCGCCCCGGTGATCGTGCTGACCGCCTTCAGCCAGCGCGAGCTGGTCGAGCGAGCCCGCGACGCCGGTGCCATGGCCTACCTGGTGAAGCCGTTCAACAAGAACGACCTGGTACCGGCGATCGAGGTCGCCGTGGGCCGTTTCCAGGAGATGCACGCCCTCGACGCCGAGGTCAGCGATCTCAAGGAGCGCCTGGCGGCGCGCAAGGTCGTCGAGCAGGCCAAGGGCCGGCTGATGGCCGAGCGCGGCATCACCGAGGCGGAGGCCTTCCGGTGGATCCAGCGCACCGCGATGAACGAGCGCACCTCGATGCGGGCGCTGGCCGAGGCCGTCCTCGCCACTGAGCCGCCCGCAGGCGACGCTGCGTCGTCGGGCGGTCCCGCCGCCGGCTGACCGGTGACGCCGGGGTGACGGCCCCGGCGTGTTGCGCCGGGATGTCGGTGTGTCCCGGATGTGCCGAGGGCGCGACGGGCAGGTCACGACCTCATCACGGTGCACACAGGGGTGTCTCCCACCCGATCGGCGGCGGTTAGGTTTCTCCCCACTGATCGGGCCCCGGCAGGCTCATCCGGCCTGCCGAGGGGCGATGGACGTACTCACACCTCTGGGAGTTCTTTGATGCGCACAGGCACGTTCGCCCGCGCCACCGCCCTGTCCGGCGCAGCTCTGCTCGCGCTGAGCGCCTGCGGCGGCAGCAGCGACGACACCGCCGGCAGCACCGCCGGCAGCACCGAGGGCTCGGCCGGTGGCGGCGCGAAGCAGGTCAACGTCTACGGCACCGACGGCAACATGGGCGACCCGCTCGGCGAGGACTTCACCGAGCAGGGCGCGCTGGCCGGCATGAAGGGCACCACGCCGCTGACCGAGCTCGCCGGTGACTTCACCTCGCGCCTGCTGGAGATCAACCCCGACCTCGGGACGACCTTCAACTACTCCGGCGAGACCTACGACGCCATGGTCATCAGCGCGCTCGCCGCGCAGCTGGCGGGCAGCAACCAGGCCACGGTGTGGGCTCCCTACGTCAACGGTGTCACCTTCGGCGGGGAGGCCTGCGACTCCTTCAGCGCCTGCCTGGGGATCATCAACGCCGGTGGCAACCCCGACTACGACGGCATCTCCGGTCCGCAGAGCTTCGCCGAGGCCGGCGAGCCGGCCGAGGCCAGCTTCGGCATCCTCCAGTTCGAGGCCGACAACACCATCGACCCGGCCAACAACCGGTACGTGCTGGCCGGGGACGTGGCCAACGCGGCCACCGACGAGGGGCCGGCCCCGGCCGCCCCGGGTGGCACCGGTGACCAGCTCGTCTTCGGCACGCTGCTGCCGGAGACCGGCGACCTGGCCTTCCTCGGCCCCCCGGAGATCGCCGGCGCCCAGCTCGCCGTGCAGGAGATCAACGAGGCCGGTGGCGTCCTCGGCCAAGACGTGCGGCTCGAGCAGGGTGACTCCGGTGACACCTCGACCGACATCGCCACCCAGACGGTCGACCGGCTGCTGCAGGCCGGCGTCAACGCCATCATCGGCGCCGCCTCGTCCAGCGTGAGCCTCACCGTCATCGACACCATCGTCGGGGCCGGCGTCGTGATGTTCTCCCCGGCGAACACCTCCGACCAGTTCACCGGGTACGACGACAAGGGCCTGTACTTCCGTACCGCGCCCGCCGACACCCTGCAGGCCCGGGCACTGGCCGACCTGATCGCCGAGGACGGCGCCAACACCGTCGGCATCCTGGCCCGCAACGACTCCTACGGCAACGGCCTGGCCGACAACACCATGGCCAACCTGCTCTCCGACGGTCTGTCGGAGGACTCGGTGCGGAAGGTGATCTACGACCCCACCGCGGCGAACTTCTCCTCGGAGATCCAGCAGATGGCCGAGTTCAACCCCGACGCGATCGTGGTCATCGGCTTCGACGAGTCCTCGCGCATCATCCAGGGCCTCAACGCCGAGGGCGTCGGCCCGCAGCGCTGATGTCCCCAGCGCCGGCCTGCCGGCGCTGATCCACGCTCTCCACCGAGGCCCGGCACCCACCACCCAGGGTGCCGGGCCGCCGTGCTGCCGGGGGGAGACCCGCCCGGTGGACGACCGCGCCCGGGCTGCTCGCCCGCTACCGCGAGCTGGTGCTCGCCGAGCTGCCCCGCCGCGCCCGCGCCGGGGGGTGGGTGGTGACCGCCGACCACTGCTCCGGCCGGATCGTGCTCGACCGCGCCGTCGGTGGCCAGTGGTACGACTCGCTGGACCGGCGACGCCCGCCGGCCGCCGCCCCGCTGGACAGCGGTCAGCTGCGCACCGCGGTGGCCCTCGCCGAGCAGGTCGCGGCCGAGGGCGACCCGCTGCTGCGTGAGCTCGATGCGCAGAGCCTCCGCTGGCGCGGCACCCGCTCCGGCCCCCCGGGCGGCCCGGCATGACGGGCATCGTGGTGGCCCACCCGCTGCTGGTGGGCGGCTACGCGGGCGCCCGGAACGGCGAACGGCGCCGTCCCGGGCAGGGACGACGCCGTCCGGGTGGTGCGGGTGGGGGCTACGTGGCCGTGGCCAGGGTGCCCAGGTACAGCTCGATGACCTTGGGGTCGTTCATCAGCGACCGGCCCGTGTCGGTGTAGGCGTTGCGCCCCTGGTCGAGCACGTAGCCGCGATCGCAGATCTGCAGGCACCGGCGGGCGTTCTGCTCGACCATGATGATCGAGACGCCGGTGGCGTTGATCCGCCGGCAGCGGATGAAGACCTCGTCCTGCAGGGCGGGGGAGAGGCCTGCCGACGGTTCGTCCAGCAGCAGGACCGAGGGGTCCATCATCAGCGCGCGACCCATCGCCACCATCTGCCGCTCACCGCCGGACAGCGAACCGGCCTTGCCCTTGCGCCGCTCGCCGAGCAGCGGGAACAGGTCGACGACGAAGTCGAAACGCTCCTTGAACGACTTGGGGCGCAGGTAGACGCCCATCTGCATGTTCTCCTCGATCGTGAGCGAGGGGAACACGTTGTTGTTCTGCGGCACGTACCCCACGCCCATGGAGACCAGCTTGTGCGCCGGTGCGCCGGTGAGGTCCTCCCCGCGCAGGGTGACCGCACCCGACCGGACCGGGATGAGCCCGAACAGCGTCTTGAGCAGCGTGGACTTCCCGGCGCCGTTCGGCCCGATGATGCCGACCAGCTCGCCGTCGGAGAGGTAGAAGTCGCAGCCCCGGAGGATGTTCACCCCGGGCACGTAGCCGGCCACCAGGTCGTCGGCCCGCACCAGGGCACCTTCGGCCAGCTTGAGGTGCTCCTCGCGGGTGGCCGCCTTCTCCGCGGGGGACAGCTCGCCGGTGGTGGCGGTCGCGGCGCGGGTGACCTCCTCGCCGCTCTCGTCGACCTCGAACAGCGGATCGCTCATCGTCGTCCTCCTGGACCGTCGGTGCTGGTCGCGGTGGGGCCGCCGTCGCCGTGGGCCTCGGCGAGGACCTGGTCCTCCTCCTCGAGGGTCAGCGGTGCGTCGTGGTGGGCACCCAGGTAGGCGTCGACCACCGCCTGGTTCTGCGAGACGGACTCCGGCGGGCCCTCGGCGATGACCTTGCCGGCCGCCATGACCACGACCCAGTCGCTGATGTCGCGGACGACGTCCATGTCGTGCTCGACGAAGATGACCGTCATGCCCTCCTCGCGGAGGTCCTTCACGTGCCCGAGCAGGCTCTGCGTCAGCGCCGGGTTCACGCCGGCCATCGGCTCGTCGAGCATGACCACCTTCGGGTCGCTCATCAGCGCGCGGGCCATCTCCAGCAGCTTGCGCTGACCACCGGAGAGGATGCCGGCGAAGTCGTCCTTCTTGGCGTCCAGCTTGAACCGCCGGAGCAGGTCCATCGCCTTCTCGGTGTTCTCCCGCTCCTGGGCGCGCCACCCGCCGGGCACCAGAGCCCGCAGGAAGCTCTCGCCACGCTGGCCCTGGGCGCCGAGCAGCATGTTCTGCAGCACGGTGAGCCGGGACAGCGCCTTGGTCAGCTGGAACGTGCGGACGACGCCGAGCCGGGCCACCTGGTGGGGGGCCAGCTTGCCGAGGTCCTTGCCGTCGAAGGACCAGGTACCGGTGTTCGGCTGGTCGAAGCCGGTGAGCAGGTTGAACAGGGTGGTCTTGCCCGCGCCGTTGGGGCCGATCAGGCCGGTGATGCCACCGCGCTGGATCTCCAGGTGGTCGACCGAGACGGCGGTGAGACCACCGAAGACGCGGGTCACCCCGTCGACGACGATGGCGGGGTCGGGCTTGGCGACGCCGACCTGCCAGGGTAGGTCCCGCAGCGCGGCCTGGGCCAGGCGCTGCGGAGCCTGGCCGCCGGGCCCCGCCGGCGCGGCGGTCGCCCCGGCGGACGCCGTGGCGACCTGTGCGGTGGAGAGGTCCGCGGGCCTGGCGGCGTGGGCGCTGTGCGAGGCGGGGTCAGCGGGCATCGAGCATCACCTCTCGTCGGTCTCCGAAGATGCCCTGGGGGCGGAACACCAGCAACAGGATGAGCCCCAGCCCGACCAGGACGAAGCGGATCTGCGCCACGTCGGTGGAGGTGAGCAGCGCCTCGGGGATCACGCCGTTGGAGATCAGGGCCCGGAGGCCGGTGTCGGCGAACTGCAGGAGGAACAGCAGGAGCATGGACCCGATCACCGGCCCGAGCACCCGGGCCGCACCACCGAGGATCAGCGCCGCGTAGGCCAGGAAGGTGTTGGCGTTCTGGTACTGGTCGGGGTTGGCCGAGCCGGTGTTGACGGCGTAGACCATGCCACCGAGGGCGCCGATGACCCCGCCGAGCACGAGCGCCTGCAGCTTGTAGGCGTAGACGTTCTTGCCCAGCGCGCGGACGGCGTCCTCGTCCTCCCGGATCGCCTTGAGCACCCGGCCCCACGGACTGCGCATCAGCTGCCAGACGAGCAGGCTGGAGAGGATCACCAGCACCCAGCCGACCGCGGCCACCCAGAGCTCGCCACCGCTCCAGCTGGTGCCGAGCAGGTCGTAGCGGCGGGCGGTGTCCCAGGGGGCGAGCTCGACGAAGTCGCCGGTGAAGGCCGACAGCCCGCGGGTGCCCCCGGTGACCGGGGTCGCCGACACCGACCGGAAGACCAGCCGCAGCCCCTCGGCCGTGGCGATGGTGACGATGGCCAGGTAGTCGGCGCGCAGCCGGAGCGTCGGCAGGCCCAGCAGCAGGGCGAGCACCACCGCGGCCAGCAGGCCGACGAGCACACCCACCCAGAACGGCAGGCCCCACTGGCTCACCGAGATGGCGATGCCGAACCCGCCCAGCATGGCGAAGGCGATCTGCCCGAAGTTGAGCAGGCCGGTGTAGCCGAAGTGCACGTTGATGCCGATGGCGAGGAGGGCGAAGAAGATCGCCTGGAAGCCCAGGGCCGCCTTGCCGGCGATCGCGAACGCGTCGATGAGGTCGGACATCCGGTCAGCCGATCCGGGCCCGGCTGCCCAGGATGCCCTGGGGGCGGATCACGAGGATGACGATCAAGAGGAGCAGGCCTCCGACGTACTTCATGTCGTCCGGGATGACGAGCGTGGACATCTGGACGAAGACACCGACGATGACGCTGCCGACCAGGGCGCCGTAGGCCGTGCCCAGCCCGCCCAGCGTGACCCCGGCGAACATCAGCAGCAGCAGGCGGAAACCCATGTCCCACTGCACCTGGTCGCTGAGCCCGAGCAGGACGCCACCCAGGGTGGCCAGGGCCCCGCCCATCATCCAGACGACCAGGATCACCCGGTTGACGTCGATGCCGGAGGAGGCGGCCAGGTCGCGGTTGTCCGCGACCGCCCGCATCGCCTTGCCGATCTTGGTGCGCTGCAGCATGAGGGCCACCAGGACGAGGACGACGATCGAGATGATGATCGAGGCCAGCGACCGGTTGGTCATGGTGAAGACGCCGTAGTCGACGGAGCGCTGGCTCTGGAAGTCGGCGTAGGGGTTGGAGGCCCCGCCGTAGACGATCTGGACCAGGTACCGCAGCAGCAGCGACAACCCGATCGAGACGACGAGCGCGGCGACCAGCCCGGTGCCCCGGCGGCGCAGCGGCCGCCACAGGCCGAGCTCGTTGAGGGCACCCACGGCCGCGCCGACCACCACCGCGATCAGCGTCGCCGGGATCAGCGGGACGTTGCCCCGGACGTTGATGAACCAGGCGACGACCGCCCCGATGGTGACCAGCTCGCCGTGGGCGAAGTTGGTCAGGCCGGTGGTGCCGAAGATCAGCGACAGACCGACCGCGCACATGGCGATCACCAGGCCGAAGCGGAGGCCGTCGACGAAGAGCTGGACGGCCCGGATGCCGCCGCCGCCGCCACCGCCGGATGCGGAGGAGCCGTCGGCCAGGCCGAAGTTGACCGGCTGGGACCGGCCGGAGGTGACCTCGACGGTGCGGGAGTCGCCGCCGCCGAGCTCGACGCCATCGGGCAGGGCCTCGGCGTCGATGGTGATCGTGTAGGTGCCCGCGCCGGGGAGGGGGACGGCGAAGCGGCCGTCCGCACCGGTCTCGACCTGCTCGACCTGCTCGCCGGCCTCGGTCTCCACGGTGACCTGGACACCCTCGATCGGGCCGCTGCGGCTGGTCTGCAACGTACCGACCAGCTGCTCACCGGCGGCCGAGGCGACGCCTGGCACGAGCACGGCCAGCGCCGTGGTGAAGGCGGCGAGCAGCAGGGTCAGGACCAGCGGACGGCGGACGGGCAGCCACCGGGACCGGCGTCGGCGCGCGGACGCACCCGCCTGCCCGCTGCCTGCCGTGCTGCCCTCACCGCCCCCTCGGGCGCGCTGCGGCGCGTACGTCACTCGACCTCCCAGCCGTTGGTTGAGCGGGGACAGTAACCCACCCCCGTTACGGGCAACGACCAGCAGGGACACGTCGTGACCCTTCTGCGACACGCCGACGTGCTAGCAGCCGGTTGCGCGCTGCGGGTGCCGTCGCGGTGCGTGGTCAGGCCTCCGCGTCGGGCGCCTGCGCCTGGCTCCGGCGGCGCGGACGGGTCAGGCAGGTCAACCGGGCGCTGGCGGTCGGTCGACCGGTGTCGTCGGTGACCGTGATCAGGAACGTGGACAGCGTGCGCCCGCGCCGCGCGGGGGTGCAGACCGCGGTCACCACTCCCGAGGACGCGCCGCGCAGATAGCTGGCATTGAGCTCGATGCCCACCACGCTGCCTCCGGGGCCGGCGTGCAGCATGGCCGCCCACGACCCGATGCTCTCGGCCAGGGCGCAGGTGGCCCCGCCGTGCAGCAGCCCGAAGGGCTGCTCGTTCCCGGCCACCGGCATGGTCGCGACCAGGTGGTCGGGATCCCAGTCGGTGATCTGGATGCCGAGCTTCTCGTCGAGTGGACCTTGGGTCGAGGGCAGCCACTCCGGGCGGGGATCGCTCATCGCTGCAACCTACCCACGGAGCGCGACGGCAGCGGTCGCAACCTCTGGCTGTCGGTGGTCGCACCTAGGATCGCTCCTGATGTTTGCACCGGTGAGCACCCCAGCCAGCACTGCCGCCCCCGCACCCGAGTCCAGCACGCCGGGTGCCCGCCCGCGGCTGCTGCTGCTCGATGGCCACTCGCTGGCCTACCGGGCCTTCTTCGCCCTGCCGGTGGAGAACTTCTCCACCACCACCGGGCAGCCGACCAACGCCGTCTACGGCTTCACCTCGATGCTGATCAACGTGCTGCGCGACGAGCAGCCCACGCACCTCGCGGTCGCCTTCGACGTCAGCCGGAAGACCTTCCGCAGCGAGATCTTCGCCGGGTACAAGGCCAACCGGGCCGAGAGCCCGACCGACTTCCGCGGTCAGGTCAGCCTGGTGCAGGAGGTGCTGGGCGCCCTGCGCGTCCCGGTGATCACCGCCGAGGGCTACGAGGCCGACGACGTCATCGCCACCCTCACCGTGGCCGCGGTCGAGCAGGGCATGGACGTGGCGATCTGCACCGGTGACCGTGACGCGCTGCAGCTGGTGAACGAGCACGTCACGGTGCTGTACCCGCGCAAGGGCGTGTCCGACCTGACCCGGTTCACCCCGGAGGAGGTCGAGACCAAGTACGGCCTCACCCCCATCCAGTACCCGGACTTCGCCGCGCTGCGGGGGGACCCGAGCGACAACCTGCCCTCCATCCCGAGCGTGGGGGAGAAGACCGCCGCCAAGTGGGTGCGCGAGTACGGCTCCCTCGACGCGCTGGTCGACCAGGTCGACACGGTCAAGGGCAAGGTCGGGGAGAAGCTGCGCGAGCACCTGTCCCAGGTGATGCAGAACCGCCGGCTCACCGAGCTGGACCGGGCGGTGCCGCTGGAGCTGGGCCCGGCCGACCTCGCCGTCCAGCCCTGGGACCGCAACGAGGTGCACACCCTCTTCGACAACCTGCAGTTCCGGGTGCTCCGCGACCGGCTGTTCGCCACCCTGGCCACCCCCGAGCCGGAGGTGGACGGTGGCTTCGACGTCACCGCCGACGTGGTCGCGGCCGGCGCGCTGGGGGAGTGGCTGGACGCCCACGCCCGCACCGGGCACACCGGCGTGGTCTTCCGTGGCACCTGGGGCCGTGGGGTGGGCGAGCTGACCGGCCTGGCGTTGGCCGCCGCCGACGACCACGCCACCTTCGTCGACCTGGGCCCGGCGCTGGACCCCGCCGACGAGCAGGCGCTGGCCGCGTGGCTGCGCGACCCGGCCCGGCCGAAGATCGTGCACGACGTCAAGGGCCCGCTGCTGGCCGTGCTGGAGCGCGGCTGGGACCTGCAGGGCATCGCCAGCGACACCGCGCTGGCCGCCTACCTGGCCGCGCCCGGCCAGCGGTCCTTCGACCTGGCCGACCTCGCCGTCCGCTACCTCAAGCGCGAGCTCAAGGACGACGCGGCGCCGGCCGCCCAGCTCACCCTGGACGGGCTGGGCCCCACCGAGGACGACGTCGCCGCCGAGGCCGCGCACGCCGACGTCCTCAAGGCGGTCGCGGTCAACGACCTCTCCGACGCCCTGGAGCAGGTGCTCGGCGCCAAGGGCGGGGACCACCTGCTCACCGACATCGAGCTGCCGCTGACCCGGGTGCTGGCGTCCATGGAGCACCGCGGCATCGCCGTGGACCTGGAGTTCCTGCACGAGCTGCAGCGGGAGTTCGCCGCCGCGGTCGCCGACGCCGCGGCCGAGGCCTACGCGGTCATCGGCAAGGAGATCAACCTCGGCTCGCCCAAGCAGCTGCAGGCGGTGCTGTTCGACGAGCTGGGCCTGCCCAAGACGAAGAAGAACAAGACCGGCTACACCACCGACGCCGACGCGCTCACCTCGCTGCTGGCCACCACCGGGCACCCGTTCCTGGAGCACCTGCTGCGGCACCGCGACGTCACCCGGCTGCGCACCGTCATCGACGGGCTCATCCCGATGGTCGACGACAACAGCCGCATCCACACCACGTTCCAGCAGACGATCGCGGCCACCGGGCGGCTGAGCTCCACAGACCCGAACCTGCAGAACATCCCGATCCGCAGCGCCGAGGGCCGACGCATCCGGCAGGCGTTCGTCGTCGGCGCCGGCTACGAGTCGCTGATGACGGCCGACTACAGCCAGATCGAGATGCGGATCATGGCCCACCTGTCCGAGGACGCCGGCCTGATCGAGGCCTTCACCTCGGGGGAGGACCTGCACTCCTTCGTGGCCTCCCGCGCCTTCGGCATCCCGATCGAGGCGGTCGACCCGGAGATGCGCCGCCGGATCAAGGCGATGAGCTACGGCCTTGCCTACGGGCTCTCCGCCTACGGGCTGGCCCAGCAGCTGCACATCTCCGCCGAGGAGGCGCGGGAGCAGATGCACGCCTACTTCGAGCGCTTCGGCGGGATCCGCGACTACCTCGACGGCGTGGTCGACGACGCCCGGCAGACCGGTTACACCGAGACGACGCTGGGCCGCCGCCGCTACCTGCCCGACCTGACCAGCGACAACCGGCAGCGCCGGGAGATGGCCGAGCGGATGGCGCTCAACGCCCCCATCCAGGGCTCGGCCGCCGACGTCATCAAGGTCGCCATGCTGCGGGTGGAGAAGGCGATCGAGGAGGAGGGGCTGCGGTCGCGGATGCTGCTGCAGGTCCACGACGAATTGGTGCTCGAGGTCGCCGAGGGCGAGCACGACGTGCTGGAGGCCCTGGTCCGCCGGGAGATGGCCGGCGCCGCGCAGCTGTCGGTGCCGATGGAGGTCTCCGTCGGCTTCGGCACCACCTGGGACGACGCCGCCCACTAGTCCGCCCCGGCCGGGACTCACGGGAGCCGCGAGCGGGGACAGACGGTGATCAGGTCACCTGATCACCGTCTGTCCCCCCTCGGCAGCGTTGGTGAGGGAGGACAGACGCTGGTGAGGGGGGACGGCGGGGCCGGGGTGGGCGCCGGCGTCGTCAGGCCGGCTTGTCGCAGACCAGGACCAGGGTGCCGGGGACCAGGGCGCCGCGCTCGGGTGACCACTGGCCCCAGGTCTGCGTGCGCCCCGGCGTCCACTCCGGCTCGAGCAGGTCGGTGAGCACGAGGCCCGCGCCGACCACCGCCCGCACCCAGTCGCCGACCGTGCGGTGGTGCTCGACGTACACGGTGCGGCCCCGGTCGTCGGTCTCCACGTAGGGGGTCCGGTCGAAGTAGGACGAGGTGACCTGCAGGTCCTCGGGGTCGGGGGAGTCCGGCATCGGCCAGCGCATCGGGTGGTTGACCGAGGCGACGAACCGGCCGCCGGGGGCCAGCACCCGGGCGACCTCGGTCAGGACGGCGCGGGCGTCACTGACGAAGGGCAGCCCGCCGAAGGCCGAGCAGGCGAGGTCCACGCTGGCGTCGGCGAGCGGCAGGGCGCCGGCGTCGGCCTGCACCAGCGGGACGGCGACGCCGGTGCTGCGGTTGAGCTCCGCGGCCCGGGCGAGCATCCCGCCGGAGACGTCCAGCGCCACGGGGGAGGCGCCGGCCAGCCGCAGCCAGCGCGAGCACGGCGCCGAGCCGCAGCCGATCTCCAGCACCCGCCGCCCGGCGACGTCCCCGAGCAGGTGCGCGTCGGTCTCCCGCAGGCCCTCCGGGCACCACAGGAAGTCGCTGTCGCCCAGGTCGGAGCCGTGCTCGGCGAGGTAGGCCGGCGCCGCGGCGTCCCACCAGCCGCGGTTGGCCCGGGCCGACTCGGCCGGTCCGGTGGGCCGCCGGGTGACGCCGCCGGCGGCGGGGTAGCCGTCCTCGGCGAGCGGCAGCGCGGCCGGGGGGCGGGGGTCGGGGCTGGGGTCCATGACCGGCCGATGGTGGCACGCCGCGGGCCACCGGTCCGGTGCCGGACCCGGATGGACCCGCATCCCGGAGGTACGTACCATGGAGGACCACGCCTGAGGTCTGTGGCGACGACCCCCTGTCCGGGGAGCTCGGCACGGCCCTCTCCCGTGATCTTCCCCGTGGTCCACCTGGGCCACGGGTGCCCTGTCCCTTCGCATCCCCCGTCCGGAGCACTCGACTTCATGACCTCCACCCAGGTCCGTCCCGACAGCACCCCCCAGGTCGCGGTGAACGACATCGGCACCGCCGAGGACTTCCTCGCCGCCATCGACCAGACCATCAAGTACTTCAACGACGGCGACATCGTCGAAGGCGTGATCGTCAAGGTCGACCGGGACGAGGTGCTGCTGGACATCGGCTACAAGACCGAGGGCGTCATCCCCTCGCGTGAGCTGTCCATCAAGCACGACGTCGACCCGACCGAGGTCGTCAAGGTCGGCGACGAGGTGGAAGCCCTCGTCCTCCAGAAGGAGGACAAGGAGGGCCGGCTGATCCTGTCCAAGAAGCGCGCACAGTACGAGCGCGCCTGGGGCACGATCGAGGCCAAGAAGGAAGCCGACGAGGTCGTCACCGGCACCGTCATCGAGGTCGTCAAGGGCGGCCTGATCCTCGACATCGGCCTGCGCGGGTTCCTCCCCGCCTCGCTGGTCGAGATGCGTCGCGTCCGCGACCTGCAGCCCTACGTGGGCCGCGAGCTCGAGGCGAAGATCATCGAGCTGGACAAGAACCGCAACAACGTCGTCCTCTCCCGTCGTCAGTGGCTGGAGCAGACCCAGTCCGAGGTCCGCAGCGAGTTCCTCAACAAGCTCGCCAAGGGCCAGGTCCGCACGGGCGTCGTCTCCTCGATCGTCAACTTCGGTGCCTTCGTGGACCTGGGTGGCGTCGACGGCCTGGTGCACGTCTCCGAGCTGTCCTGGAAGCACATCGACCACCCGTCCGAGGTCGTCGAGGTCGGCCAGGAGGTCACCGTCGAGGTCCTCGACGTCGACCTGGACCGTGAGCGGGTCTCCCTGTCGCTGAAGGCGACGCAGGAGGACCCGTGGCGTCAGTTCGCCCGCACGCACCAGATCGGGCAGGTCGTCCCCGGCAAGGTCACCAAGCTGGTCCCCTTCGGTGCGTTCGTGCGCGTCGACGAGGGCATCGAGGGCCTGGTGCACATCTCCGAGCTGGCCGAGCGCCACGTGGAGATCCCGGAGCAGGTCGTGCAGGTCGGCGACGAGATCCTGGTCAAGGTCATCGACATCGACCTGGACCGCCGCCGCATCTCGCTGTCGCTCAAGCAGGCCAACGAGGGCGTCATCGGCGACGAGGAGCAGTTCGACCCCGCCGCCTACGGCATGTCCGCGTCCTACGACGAGCAGGGCAACTACATCTACCCGGAGGGCTTCGACCCGGAGACCGGCGAGTGGCTCGAGGGCTACGACGCGGCCCGCGAGACCTGGGAGAAGCAGTACGCCGACGCCCAGGCCCGGTTCGAGGCGCACCGCAAGCAGATCGCCGAGGCCAAGGCGGCCGACGCCGAGGCAGCTGCCGGGGGCAGCTACTCCAGCGCGGCCGAGGCCGAGGACGAGACCACCTCGACCGGCGGCACTCTGGCCTCCGACGAGGCGCTCGCTGCGCTGCGGGCCAAGCTCGCCGGCGGCGAGTGAGCTCACTGCTGAGCTGAGCACCACATGACCGTGCGCCGTCCACCCACCCGGGTGGGCGGCGCACGGTCGTTGGTGGTGCTGGTGGGGTTGGTGGTGCTCGCCGGGTGCAGCGGCAGCCCGGACGCCGCGCCCGTGGTCGTCGCGACCAGCAGCGCGCCGCCGCCGTCGGCCCCGGCCCCCGCCACGACCGCCGCGCCGGTCTACGAGCTGCCGCAGGGGTGCTCGGGGCTGCTGTCGCTGCGGCAGATCGACGCCGCGCTCGGCACGCCGCTGCCCGGGGAGACGACGTTCACCGTCGGTACGGGGCAGCCCGAGATCGGCCGCACCGGCCGGATCACCTGCGGGTTCGGGGTCGTCCCGGCGACCGAGGACGCTGCCGCGGCCGACCCGCTGATGCAGCTGTCGGTCTTCACCTACACCGACGCGCAGGCCGCCGCGGACCGGGTGGACGCCACGGTCGACGCGCAGCAGGCCCAGGGCATCCGCTTCGACGAGGCCGTGGTGCCCGGCGCCTCGGCCGTCCTGCTCAGCGGGCCCGACGAGGTGACGATGATCGCCACGGTCGACGCCCGCACCTACTCGCTGTCCCTGGTGCCCGGCATCCTGGACGCGGCCGGCACGCAGTCGGCGCTGCAGTCGCTCATGGGCGACGTGCTCGCCGCCGACAGCCCGGCCCCGGAGACCAGCCCGGCAGGCGCGGCTCCCGCCTCACCGACCGGCTGACGCGCCGCCGAGCGCGCGTGTGCAGCCCAGGGTGGGCCTCAGAGGCTGAGGATGATCGCGAAAGCGGTACGCGGGCGGCCACCGGCGTTCGCCAGGAAGGCCCAGGTGTGCCGGCCGGCGGAGACGCTGGGCACGAGCGCCCGGAAGAAGGCCGTCCCGCGCCGGGCCTGCGGCAGCTTCTCGCGCACGCCGGGCAGGTCGGCGACCCGCAGCCCGGCGGGGTTCTCGATCCGGTGCCGGCCACGGGGGAGGGTGCCGGCAGCCGACGGAGTGCTCGTGGAACGGGACATGGTCGCTGCCTCTCTGCTGTGGCGGAGGAGGTCCACCGGGACGAAAGGTAGGTCCTGGGACTGGTGTGACCCGGGACGACACGCCGGGCGCGACGCGCCGTGACCATCCCGAGACCGAAGGCGTCGGCCTAAGGTCCGCGGGGTGATGAGGATCGGGTTGACCGGTGGCATCGGGTCGGGCAAGAGCACGGTGGCCGCACTGCTGGCCGAGCGCGGAGCGCGGGTGGTGGACGCCGACCGGATCGCCCGGGAGGTGGTCCGGCCCGGCACGCCGGGGCTCGCCGCCGTCGTCGCGGAGTTCGGTGCCGGTGTGGTCGGCCCGGACGGCGCGCTGGACCGGGCCGCCCTGGCGTCGATCGTGTTCGGTGACCCCGCTGCCCGTGCCGAGCTGGACGGCATCGTCCACCCGCTGGTGCGCGCCCGGGCCGCTGAGCTGGTCGCTGCCGCCCCGGCGGACGCCGTCGTGGTGCAGGACGTCCCCCTGCTCGTGGAGACCGGTCAGGCGGGCGGGTTCGACCTGGTGCTCGTCGTGCAGGCCGACCCCGGCATCCGGGTGGGGCGGCTGGTCGACCGCGGACTCTCCGCCGCCGACGCCCGCGCCCGGATGGCCAGCCAGGCGACCGACGAGCAGCGGCGCGCGGTGGCCGACGTCGTGCTGCGCAACGACGGTGACCGGGCCGCGCTGGCCGCCGAGGTGGACCATTTCTGGGCCGAGCGGGTGGCGCCGGCGCTCGGCTGACCGCCGGTGGTGGTGGTGATCACGTGACCCGGAGGCGGCCGGGTAGCTGCAGGACCTCCGACGGGCGGATGGCCGGAGACCCACGCCGCGACCGCCGGCACGGCGGCACCGCCCCGGGAACGGCGAAGGCCCCAGGTCGGTGACCTGGGGCCTCTCGTGGTGGGCGATACTGGGATCGAACCAGTGACCTCTTCCGTGTCAGGGAAGCGCGCTACCGCTGCGCCAATCGCCCGTACCGGTCGTGCGACCGGTCTCTCCTCCACGCGTGCGCTCCGTGGCGGAGACGAGGTGGAGACGGGATTTGAACCCGTGTAGACGGCTTTGCAGGCCGTTGCCTCGCCTCTCGGCCACTCCACCGCACACCGGGTGCCAGTCGTGAGACCAGCACCCGGATCACCGAGCGGATGACGGGATTCGAACCCGCGACCCTCACCTTGGCAAGGTGATGCTCTACCACTGAGCCACATCCGCAGTGCCCCGCTCTCGCGGTGCGTGGAGAACTCTAACCGACCCGGTTCCGGGGGTTGAACCGGGGGGGGTACCCGAGGTGTCTCCGAAGTCGTTCCTGCAGGTCAGCGACGCGTACTGGCCTGCAGGACCAGGTTCAGTGCGCGGAGGGGTCCGATCCGCCCTGCAGCAGCGCCGACAGCTCGTCGTCGACCTGGAGCGCCTCGCTCTCGTGCCCGACCGCCACGAGCTGCTCGCTCTCGCGCAGGAAGTCGCCCACCACGGCGGACGACAGCTCGAACAGCGCCTCACCCGAGGGGGCGCGCAGCTGCAGGAACAGCACGTCCAGCCCGCCGCGGGCCGGCCACAGCCGTACGTCGCCCTCGCCGGCCGGCCCGGTGAGGCCGGCGCGCAGCAGGTCGCGGCTCAGCAGCCACTCCACGCCGCCGTCCTCGTCGGGGACGTCCTCGTCGGACGTCGGACCGTGCAGCGCAGCGTCGTCCGGTCCGCGGTCGAACCCGTCCTCGCTGCCCTCGCCGAAGCGGACCCGGACGGCGAAGGGGTCGCTCGCGTCGTAGACCAGTGCCGCCGGCACCGCCGTCCACGACTGCGGACCGACCAGGTGGAGGGTGGTTCGTGCAGTGCAGCCAGACCTCGGGTAGCGCGCCATGTCCCTGTAACGACCCAGAACGGGCCCCGGTCACGCATGGACCCGGCGTGTCGCGCCTCTGCCGCCCCCTGGGTCCCAGCAGTCACAGGAGTTCCGCGACCGGCGCGCCCGTCCACCCGGTCGGCGGAACTGAACCGATCGGGGTCCGCGCGACGAACCCGTCGTGTGACCATGGGCCTCGTGACTCGACCTGCGCGCAGCACGGAGGACGGCGCTGCCGACCTCGAGCTGCTGCGCCGCGTCGCGGCCGGTGACCGCGGCGCCGTTGACGACCTCTACCAGCGCTTCCGGCGTCCGGCCTTCGCCCTGGCGCGCCGCGTGCTGGCCGACGACGTGCTGGCCGAGGACGTGCTGCAGGACGTGTTCCTGGGCATCTGGCGCGACCCGGGCGCCTTCGACGGCGCCCGCGGCAGCGTGGCCTCCTGGCTGCTGACGATGGTCCACCACAAGGCCGTCGACGCGGTGCGGCGCGAGGAGTCCCACCGCCGCCGCACGACGCGGGCCGAGGAGGACATGGCCCTGTCCGCGCCCGGCCAGACCAGCGACGTCGAGGACGACGCCTGGGAGCGGATGGAGGCCGGCCGGGTGCGCAACGCGCTGCGCGCCCTGCCCGACCCGCAACGGGAGGCGTTGACCCTGGCGTACTACGGCGGCTACACCCAGCGGGAGGTGGCGGCCCTGACCGGCACGCCACTGGGCACCGTGAAGACCCGCATGCTCGCCGGGATGCGCCGGCTGAAGGACACCCTGGGTACCGGTGCCGCCGGCGTCTCCCCGGCCGACGGGACGTCCCGGTGACCGCCCCCGGACAGCAGCCCGGCCGCGACGACGAGCACCGGGCCTGGGACGAGCTCGCCGTGGGCTGGGCGCTGCACGCCCTCGAGCCGGAGGACGAGACGCTCTTCGCCGCCCACCTGCGCACCTGCGGCAGCTGTGCGCAGACCGTGGCCGACACCGCCGGGGTGCTGGCCGCCCTCGCCGGCGACCTGCCCCGGGCCGAGCCCTCCGACGAGCTGCGGGACCGGCTGCGGGCCGCGGTCGAGGAGACCGAGCAGGTCCGGCCCCGGGAGCGCCCCGAGGCCCCGCCGCCGCCCACGGCACGGCCGGCGCCCGTGCCGCTGAGAGGTGCGAGCGCCTACGGCAACGTCCGCGCACCGCTGCCGATCCGGCACGTCGACCCGCGGCCGTCCTGGCGGCGGGTGCTGCCGACGGCCCTGGTCGCCGCCGCCGTCGCCGCCGTCCTGGCGCTGGGTGCCTGGAACGTCGTGGTCACCGGCGACCGGGACGCCGCCCGGACGGTCGCTGCCGAGCAGAGCCGGGTGATCGACTCGCTGCTGCAGCCGGGCCGGGCCGCGATCGCGCCGCTGACCGAGGAGGACGGCCGGGCGGTCGCCACCGTCGTCGCCCGGGACGGCCAGGTGCAGGTGCTGGCCGAGGGGCTGCCGGTCAACGACGACACCAGCCAGACCTACGTCGTCTGGGGGATGCGTGCTGGTTCCCCGGTGGCCATCGGGACGTTCGACGTGGTCACTGCCCAGATGGACCTGCGGACCGTAGGCTCGGCCGCGACCGGGCTGGACGACTACTCCGCGTACGCCATCAGCCTCGAGCCCGGCCGACAGGCTCCGGCTGCACCGTCGGAGATCGTCGCGACCGGGCAGGTGACCAGCTGAGCGGACAGGACATCCGGACCGCGCCGGGGGGGCAGCTCTCCTCCGGGCGGACCTCCGCGGTCAGGCCGGGGCACGAGAAGGACCGCAGCCTGCGCGAGCGCGTCGCCGAGTCGGGCTGGCGTCGGCGGATCGCGGCCCGCAAGAGCCTCGAGGCCCCCTACCGGCTGGGCGTCGGCCTCGTCGGTGGGCTGGTCGTCGCCGTGGGCATCGTGGCGATCCCGCTACCCGGACCGGGCTGGCTGATCGTCTTCGCCGGCCTCTTCCTGCTGGCCACCGAGTTCCTCTGGGCCGAGCGGGTGCTCGAGTACGCCCGCCGCCGGGTGGAGGGCTGGACCGACTGGCTGGGGCGTCAGCCGGTCGTCGTCCGGGTCGCGGTGGCGGCGCTGACCGCGGCCTTCGTCTACGGCGTGGTCGTGGTGACCCTGCACCTGACGGGTGTGCCGCACTGGGTGCCGGGGTGGGTGCCGTTGTGGCACTGAGCGTCTGGCACAATCGTCGCCAGCACGGGCGATTGGCTCAGCGGTAGAGCGCTTCGTTCACACCGAAGAGGTCACTGGTTCGATCCCAGTATCGCCCACCGTGCACGAGGGCCAGGTCATCCCGGGAACGGGGTGACCTGGCCCTCGCCGCGTTCGGGTGCCCGGCCCGCCGGACGGGCGCACCATGGACGGCGATGGCACTGGACCGCGCCGCCCGCCTGCGGGTCGCCGTCGACCGCGACGGGCCGACCTGCATCTGGTGCGCCCGGGAGTTCGGCGAGCACGTCGAGCCCAGCACCGAGCACGTCGTCCCGCGGGTCAAGGGCGGGCCGTCGTGGCTGGAGAACGAGGTGGCCGCCTGCCGGCGGTGCAACGCCGACCGCGGGCACACCGCGCCGGTGGAGTGGCTGGAGGAGTGCGAGCGGCGCGGCTGGCACCCCGACGAGCCGCGGTTGGTGCGGTCGCTCACCGGCCTGGCCGGGGCGATCGCCGAGCGCGGGGGACAGCGCCGCGCCCGCCCCTACCTCGACGCCCAGCTGCGCCGGCTGCGCCGCCGGGGCGGGACCGCCCGGGACGTCGGACCGGCCGCGTAGCGTGCCGCGGGTGGGCGACGACGGGGGCACGGGCGTGGCGGGTCAGGACGTGACAGGCGGGGACGTCGTGGGCGTGGTCGAGGTGATCTCCGTCTACCCGGTGAAGTCCCTGGCCGGCCGCGCGGTGGCCGCCGTCCAGGTCGACGACGCCGGGCTGCGGGGCGACCGGGCGTACGCGGTGGTCGAGGCGGGCTCCGGCGAGCGGGTCACGGTGAAGACCACCCCGCAGCTGCACGAGATCGTGCCCACCGGCGACACCGAGGCCGACACGATCACCGTCACCGAGCTGCTCGGCCGCCCGGTGCGGCTGGCGCCCTCCGCCGGTGGGCCGCAGGTCGACGCCGCCGCCGTGCACCTGGTCTCCCGGGGGGCGATCGACCGCGCGGCCGCCGGCGACGTCCCCGAGGGGTGCTCGGCCGACGACCCGCGGGCCAACCTGCTGCTGCACCTCACCGGCAGCGGCGACGAGCGCGACTGGGTGGGCCGGCGGCTGCAGGTGGGCGGGGCCGAGCTCGAGGTGGTGCGCACGCCGAAGCACTGCCTGGGCGTCTACGCCGAGGTGCGCAGCCCCGGCCGGGTCGCCGCCGGGGACGCCGTCCGGCTGCTGGGCTGACCCCCGTCGTGGCCGGCTCCCGGGGCCGGGTGGCGGTGCTGCTCGCCGTCGTCGTGCTGGCCGGCTGCAGCGGCGAGCCGGCAGCCCCGGCCGCGTCGCCGGCTCCGACGGGCACCACCGCGCCGGCCCCGACGACGCCGGCCGCGCCCCCGCCGCCGCGGTCGTTCACCCTGGTGGCCACCGGCGACGTGCTGGTGCACCAGGGGCGTTCGCTCACCGAGGGGGCCCGCCAGGCCGACGGCGGGTACGACTTCTCCGCCGTCTTCGCCGGGGTGGCGCCGGTGCTGCGGGCCGCCGACCTGGCGATCTGCCATCTCGAGACCCCGGTCGCCCCGCCCGGCGGCCCGTACTCGGGCTACCCGAGCTTCGCCGTCCAGCCCGAGGTCGTCGACGCGCTCGCCGGCGCCGGCTACGACCTGTGCTCCACGGCGTCCAACCACTCGCTGGACGACGGCTTCGAGGGTCTGGTGCGCACGCTGGACACCCTCGACGCGGCGGGCATCGCGCACACCGGCACGTACCGCAGCCAGGCCGAGGCCGACACCCCGCGCACCGTCGACGTCGGCGGCGTGCGGGTCGGGCACGTGGCGGCCACGTTCTCCCTCAACGGCGTGCCGCTGCCGGCTGGGCAGCCCTGGGCCGTCGACACGTTCGCCGTGCCCGACGTCAGCGGCGTGCTGGCCGACGCGGCCGCCGCCCGGGCGGCGGGCGCGGAGGTGGTGGTGGCCAGCGTGCACTGCTGCGCGGAGTACGACCACGAGCCCACCGCGGCCCAGGAGGAGGCCGTGCGCACCCTGCTGGCCTCACCCGACGTCGACCTGGTGCTCGGTCACCACGCGCACGTCGTCCAGCCCTTCGCGCGGATCGGCGGCGAGTGGGTGGCCTACGGCCTGGGCAACGCGCTGGCCCAGCACTCGACCCGCGGCCACGACACCGAGGACTCGGTGATCGCCCGGTTCACCTTCACGCAGGGCCCCGACGGCCGGTTCGCCGTGACCCGGGCCGAGGCGGTGCCGGTGCAGATCGAGCTGGGGGACGATGCCGTCCGGCTGCTGCCCGCCGACCCGGCCACCGCCGAGCGGGTGGGCGCGGTGCTGGACGCCCGGGGCGCTGTGGCCGCCGGGCTGGGCATCGTCCCCGGCTGACCCGCCCGGTCGCACGCGCGCACTAGTCTGCTCAGGGCCCGGTCGTCCGGCCGGGGCCCGACCGATCCCAGGGAGACCTCGTGTCCACCGCGCCCTCGCCCACCGCTGCCGACCCCGTCCGGGTGCCGGCCGGGACGACGGCCCTGCAGGCGCTCAAGGACGCCGGGCGGCCGCTGAAGGGTCCCGACGGCGCGGTCGTCGTGCGTGAGCTGGCCAGCGGTGAGCTCAAGGACCTCGCCTGGACCCCCGACGCCGACACCGACGTGGAGCTGGTGCCGGCCGCCAGCGCCGACGGCCGCGCGGTCATCCGGCACTCCGCCGCGCACGTACTGGCCCAGGCCGTCCAGGAGCTGTTCCCCGGCACCCGGCTGGGCATCGGCCCGCCGGTGGAGAACGGCTTCTACTACGACTTCGACCCCGAGCGGCCCTTCACCCCCGAGGACCTGGTCGCCCTCGAGAAGAAGATGACCGAGATCGTCCGGGCCGGGCAGCACTTCCGCCGCCGCGAGATCAGCGACGACGCCGCCCGCACCGAGCTCGCGCACGAGCCGTACAAGCTCGAGCTCATCGGCCTCAAGGGCGGTGCCGGTCAGGACGCAGCGGGCGAGGCCGCCGAGGGCGCCGACGTCGAGGTGGGCGGCGCCCAGCTGACCATGTACGACAACGTCGACGCCCGCAGCGGCGACCGGGTCTGGACCGACCTGTGCCGCGGCCCGCACCTGCCGCGCACCTCGAACATCCCGGCGTTCGCCCTCACCCGCAGCGCGGCCGCCTACTGGCGGGGCAGCGAGAAGAACCCGCAGCTCCAGCGGGTCTACGGCACCGCGTGGGAGAGCAAGGACGCGCTCAAGGCCTACCAGGAGCAGCTGGCCGAGGCCGAGCGGCGCGACCACCGCAAGCTCGGCGCGGAGCTGGACCTGTTCAGCTTCCCGGACGAGATCGGTTCCGGGCTGCCGGTCTTCCACCCCAAGGGTGGGGTGGTCAAGCGGGAGATGGAGGACTACGTCCGCCGCCGGCACATCGAGGAGGGCTTCGACTACGTCGGCACCCCGCACATCAGCAAGGCGCAGCTGTTCGAGACCTCGGGGCACCTGCCGTACTACGCCGACACCATGTTCCCGGCCATGGACTTCGAGAACGCGCAGTACTACCTCAAGGCCATGAACTGCCCGATGCACAACCTGATCTTCAGCTCGCGCGGGCGGTCCTACCGGGAGCTGCCGCTGCGGCTGTTCGAGTTCGGCTCGGTGTACCGCTACGAGAAGTCCGGCGTCATCCACGGCCTGACCCGGGTGCGCGGCTTCGCCCAGGACGACTCGCACAGCTACGTGACCCCCGAGCAGGCACCCGGGGAGATCCGCCACCTGCTGGCCTTCGTGCTCGGCCTGCTGCGCGACTTCGGCCTGGACGACTACTACCTGGAGCTGTCCACCCGCGGTGCGTCGGAGAAGTTCATCGGCTCCGACGAGGAGTGGGCCGTGGCCACTTCCGTGCTGGAGGACGCCGCCCGGGAGACCGGTCTGGAGCTCGTCGCCGACCCCGGCGGCGCGGCCTTCTACGGCCCGAAGATCTCCGTGCAGGCCCGGGACGCGATCGGCCGCACCTGGCAGATGTCGACCATCCAGTACGACTTCAACCAGCCGGCCCGCTTCGGCCTGGAGTTCAGCGCCGCCGACGGCACCCGCCAGCAGCCGGTGATGATCCACTCGGCCAAGTTCGGCTCGATCGAGCGCTTCATGGGCGTGCTCACCGAGCACTACGCCGGCGCCTTCCCGGCCTGGCTGGCCCCGGTCCAGGTCGTGGGCATCCCGATCACCGACGAGCAGGTGCCCTACCTGACCGACGTCGCGCTGCAGCTGCGGGCCAGGGGCATCCGGGTCGAGATCGACGACTCCGACGACCGGATGCAGAAGAAGATCCGCACCGCCAGCAAGCAGAAGGTGCCCTTCGTGCTCATCGCCGGGGCCACCGACGCCGAGGCCGGGGCGGTCTCCTTCCGCTACCGCGACGGGTCGCAGCGCAACGGGGTGCCGGTGGCCGAGGCCGTCGAGCAGGTCACCGCCTGGGTCGCGGCCCGGCACAACACCGACCCGACCGCCGAGCAGGCCCGGTGATCGAGGGGCCGGGAGAGCTGCGGGTTCCCGTGGTCAACGACGAGGGTGGCCCGACGGCGGTGTTCGAGCACCTGTGGACCCCCTACCGGATGGCCTACATCCGCGGGGAGAACAAGCCCACCGGCGACCACGACTGCCCGTTCTGCCTGATCCCGGCGATGAGCGACGACGACGGGCTGATCGTGGCCCGCGGCGAGACGGTGTTCGCCGTGCTGAACCTGTACCCGTACAACGCCGGGCACCTGATGGTCGTCCCGTACCGGCACGTGCCCGACTACACCGACCTGACGGTGCCCGAGGTCGCCGAGCTGGGCGCGTTCACCCAGACGGCGATGCGGGTGGTGCGCTCGGTGAGCGGGGCACACGGCTTCAACGTGGGCATGAACCAGGGCTCGGTCGCCGGCGCCGGGATCGCCGACCACCTGCACCAGCACGCGGTGCCCCGCTGGGGCGGCGACACCAACTTCATGCCGGTGATCGGGCTGACCCGGGTGCTCCCGCAGGTGCTCAGCGAGACCCGGGCCCTGCTGGCCGCCGCGTGGCCGGCGACCGGTCGGGCGGTCTGAGTGCTCGGGGTCAACCTGCGGCCGGCCGTCGCCCGTTTCTGGGCGCCGGTCGTGCGCGGCCTGCTCAGGGCCGGGGTCACCGCCAACGCGGTCACCCTCGTCGGCACCGCCGGGGCCATCCTGTCCGCCGTCTTCGGCATCGGCACCGGCCACCTGTTCTGGGGTGCGCTCGCGGTCACCGTCTTCGTGCTGCTGGACATGCTCGACGGCGCGCTGGCCCGCGCCCGCGGGGGCGGCTCGGTGTTCGGGGCGGTGCTGGACTCCACCGGCGACCGCGCCGCCGACGCCGCGATCTTCGGTGGGCTCATCTGGTGGTTCTCCGGCGCCGGGGACAACCGGCTGCTGGTGCTGCTCGCGCTGCTCTGCCTGGTGCTGGGGGTGCTCACCTCCTACGTCAAGGCCCGCGCCGAGGGGGTCGGGCTGTCCGCCGACGTCGGCATCGTCGAGCGCACCGAGCGGCTGATCCTGGTGCTGGTCGGCACCGGGTTCAGCGGTCTGGGCATCCCGTACGCGGTGCACGTCGCGCTCTGGGTGCTGGTGGTGGGCAGCGCGGTGACCGTCGGGCAGCGCATCGCCGCCGTCCGGCAGGAGTCGCGCGGGATGCGGCTGCCCCCGCACCCTGCCGGCGAGCCCACCGGTCGACCCACGTCGTGAGCCGGGCGGGGCGGCTGCGCGACCGGCTGACCGACGGCGGCTACGCGGCCGGCTGGCGGGCCATCCGGCTGCTGCCCGAGCCGGTGGCCCGGGCCGCCTTCTCCACCGGTGGCGCGTTCGCCGCCCGCCGCGGTGGGCGGGGCGTGCAGCAGTTGCGCGCCAACCTGGACGTGGTCACCGGCGGTCGGCTGGACGACGCGGCGCTGACCGACCTCACCCGGCGGGGGATGCAGTCCTACGCCCGGTACTGGCAGGAGGCCTTCCGGCTGCCGACGCTGGGCACCGAGCGGATCCTCGCCCACTCGCAGATGCACGGCAGGGTTCACCTGGAGCACGCCCGGGCCCAGGGGCGCGGCGTCGTGATCGCGCTGCCGCACAGCGGCAACTGGGACGCCGCCGGTGTCTGGCTGGTGCGCTGGCTGGACGGTCCCTTCCTCACCGTCGTCGAACGGCTGAGGCCGGAGTCGCTGTACCGCCGGTTCGTGGAGTTCCGCGAGGGCCTGGGCATGCGGGTGGTCCCGCTGACCGGTGGCGAGCGCCCCAGTGCCACCGTGCTGCGGGAGTGGCTGGCCACCGGGGGGATCACGTGCCTGCTGGTCGACCGGGACCTCTCCGGTGCCGGGGTGCCGGTCACCTTCTTCGGCCGGACGACGACGATGCCCGGCGGGCCCGCCCTGCTCGCCGCGCAGACCGGGGCGGTCCTGCTGCCGGCGGTGTGCCGGTTCGACGGCGCCGGCTGGCGTTTCGTCGTCCACCCGCCGGTGCCGGTCGACGGCCCGGGCCGGCTGCGGGACCGGGTGACCGCGGCGATGCAGCAGGTGGCCGACGCCTTCTCCACCACGATCGCCGAGGCCCCCGAGGACTGGCACGTGCTCGGCCGGATCTGGCCCGAGGTGGGCCCCGGCGACCGTGCGCCGGGGACGCCCTGATGCGGATCGGGCTGGTCTGCCCCTACCAGTGGGACGTCCCCGGCGGCGTCCAGTACCACGTCCGCGACCTCGCCGAGACCCTGCGCGCGCTCGGGCACCACGTGCAGGTGCTCACCCCCGCCGAGCACGAGGAGAACCTGCCCGCCGAGCACGTGACCTGGGCCGGCCGGGCGGTGCCGATCCCCTACAACGGCTCGATGGCCAGCGTGCAGTTCGGCCTGGTGTCGGCCGCGCGGGTGCGCCGCTGGCTGCGCGAGGGGGCCTTCGACGTCGTGCACGTGCACGAGCCCGCGCCGCCGTCGGTGTCGCTGCTGGTCTGCATGACCGCCAAGGGCCCGATCGTGGCCACCTTCCACGCCGCGACCACCCGGTCGAGGTGGCTGGCCGTGTGGGGGCCGTGGGTGCGGCCGTGGCTGGAGCGGATCAGCGGCCGGATCGCGGTCTCGGACTTCGCCCGCCGGGTGCAGGTCGAGCACCTGGGCGGGGACGCCGTGGTGATCCCCAACGGGGTGCACGTGCCGGCCTTCGCCGAGGGGCCGCTGCTGCCCGGGTACCGGCGTGGCGGCGGAGCGCCGACCATCGGCTTCCTCGGCCGCTACGACGAACCGCGCAAGGGGCTGCCGGTGCTGCTCGAGGCGCTGCGCACGGTGGTCTGCGAGCACCCCGGCGCCCGGCTGCTGGTGGCCGGCCGCGGCGACCCCGGAGCCCTGGCCGAGCTGGTGGGGGAGGACCTCCGCGGGCACGTGACCCTGCTCGGCGAGCTCAGCGAGACCGACAAGGCGGCGTTCCTGCGCTCGGTCGACGTCTACTGCGCGCCGAACCTGCTGGGGGAGTCCTTCGGGGTGATCCTGCTGGAGGCGATGGCCGGCGGCGCCCCGGTGGTGGCCAGCGACCTGGACGCCTTCGCCCGGGTGCTGGCCGACGGCGCGGCCGGCGTGCTGGTGCCGCGCGGGGACGCCGACGCCCTGGCCACCGCGCTCGGCGGCCTGTTGGCCGACCCGGCCCGCCGGGACGCGCTCGCCGCGGCCGGCCGGGCGGTCGTCGCGGACTACGACTGGTCGGTGGTCGCCCAGCGGGTGCTGGCCGTCTACGAGACGGTCGCCCCGCCGGGAGGTGCCGGGGTCACCGCCTCGGCCGCGGACGACAGCGTGCTGCTGGGCGAGGCGGGCGACGTGCCACCGGGGCCGTTCCGCCGCCGGGTGCGCCGCTGACCGTGCCGGTCCGTCGGCGTCGCTAGCCTGGGCCCTCGTGACCACCGGGACCGCGCTGCTGCTCGCCGCCGCGGTCCTGCTGGTGCTGCTGCTGTGCTGGTCCACCTGGACGCTGACCCGCCTGCGCCGCCTCGCCGGCCGGGTGCGCCGCGCACGCGAGGTGCTCGACGCCGCTCTGCTGCGCCGCGCCGAGCTGGCTGCAGCACTGGCCGGGGAGCGCACCGACCTGCTGGGACCCGAGCTCGCCGCCGGGCTGGCCGCCGCTGCGGCCGGTGCCCGGGCGCCGGCCGCCGGGGACCGGGAGGCCGCGGAGAACCGGCTGGGTCGGCTGCTGGGCCGGGTCCCGGGGGCCGCGCTCCCGCCGGAGCTGGACGAGGCGGCGGTCCGGGTGGGGCTGGCCCGGCGGTTCTACAACGACGCCGTCCGGGACACCCGGGCGCTGCGCCGCCGCCGGCTGGCCCGGGCGCTGCGCGTGCACGCCCGCCGTCCGCTGCCCCGGTACTTCGACATCGACGACGGGCTGGACGCCGTCCTCTCCGGTACCGCCGGGGTGCCGGCCCTCGGCGGTTCGGACGCCCCGGGCTGAGCCGGTCGTACGCTGGGGCGTTCCTCACCCGACCACCAGCGAGGCAGCCTCCGTGTCCCAGCAGCACAGCGAGTCCAACGCTCCCTCCACGGGCACCGTCCGGGTCAAGCGCGGCATGGCCGAGCAGCTCAAGGGCGGCGTCATCATGGACGTCGTCACCCCCGAGCAGGCCAGGATCGCCGAGGACGCCGGCGCCGTCGCCGTCATGGCGCTGGAGCGGGTGCCCGCCGACATCCGCGCCCAGGGCGGGATCGCGCGGATGAGCGACCCGGACATGGTCGCCGGCATCATCGACGCGGTCTCCATCCCGGTGATGGCCAAGGCCCGGATCGGGCACTTCGTCGAGGCGCAGGTGCTGCAGGCCCTCGGCGTCGACTACATCGACGAGTCCGAGGTGCTGACCCCGGCCGACGAGGCGCACCACATCGTCAAGACCGGCTTCACCGTGCCCTTCGTCTGCGGCGCGACCGACCTGGGCGAGGCGCTGCGGCGGATCGCCGAGGGCGCGGCGATGATCCGGTCCAAGGGGGAGGCCGGCACCGGCAACGTCGTGGAGGCCACCCGGCACATGCGGGCGCTGCGCGCCGGCATCAAGCGGCTGGGCACCCTGGACGACACCGAGCTGTTCGTGGCGGCCAAGGAGCTGCGCGCCCCGCACGACCTGGTCGTCGAGGTGGCCCGGGCCGGCAAGCTCCCCGTCGTCCTGTTCACCGCCGGCGGGATCGCCACCCCGGCCGATGCGGCGATGATGATGCAGCTGGGCGCCGAGGGGGTCTTCGTCGGCTCGGGCATCTTCAAGTCCGGTGACCCGGCGCAGCGGGCGGCGGCGATCGTGCAGGCCACCACGTTCTTCGACGACGCCGACGTCATCGCCAAGGTCTCCCGCGGCCTGGGCGAGCCGATGGTGGGCATCAACGTGCGCACGCTGCCGGAGTCCGAGCGCTACGCGACCCGCGGGTGGTGAGTGCGCCGGTCATCGGCGTGCTCGCCCTGCAGGGCGACGTCCGGGAGCACCTGGCCGTGCTGCGCGGACAGGGGGCGCAGGCGGTGACCGTGCGCCGCCCCGAGGAGCTGGCTGCGGTCGACGGGCTCGTCGTCCCGGGTGGGGAGTCCACGACCATGGCCAACCTGGCGCAGCGGTCCGGCCTGCTCCAGCCGCTGCGGGACGCCGTCGCGGCCGGGCTGCCCACCTACGGGTCGTGCGCCGGGATGATCATGCTGGCCGACACGGTGCTGGACGCCCCGGCCGGCCAGCAGACCATCGGTGGCCTGGACGTCACGGTGCGCCGCAACGCCTTCGGCCGGCAGGTCGACTCCTTCGAGACCGAGGTCGAGATCGCCGGGGTCACCGGGGGCCCGGTGCACGCGGTGTTCATCCGCGCGCCGTGGGTGGAGGACGTCGGTCCGGGGGTCGAGGTGCTCGGCCGGGTCGTGGGTGGACCGGCCGACGGTAAGATCGTCGCTGTCCGCCAGGGTTCCCTGGTGGCCACCAGCTTCCACCCCGAGCTCACCGGCGATCCCCGGGTGCACGCGGTGTTCGTGGAGCTGGTGCGGGCAGCCCGTGCCCGGGATCTGGGTTCCGACGGCGTCACTGCTGGCGCCGACAGTGAGGGGAGAGTGTCGTGAGCGGCCATTCCAAGTGGGCGACGACCAAGCACAAGAAGGCCGGGATCGACGCCAAGCGGGGCAAGCTCTTCGCCAAGCTGATCAAGAACATCGAGGTCGCGGCCCGCACCGGCGGCGGTGACCTGTCCGGTAACCCGACGCTCTACGACGCCGTCCAGAAGGCGAAGAAGAGCTCGGTGCCCAACGACAACATCGACCGCGCGGTCAAGCGCGGGTCCGGTGCCGAGGCCGGCGGTGTCGACTACCAAGGCATCACCTACGAGGGCTACGCCGCGGCCGGGGTCGCGGTGCTCATCGAGTGCCTCACCGACAACAAGAACCGCTCGGCGATGGAGGTGCGCACCGCGATGACCCGCAACGGCGGCACCATGGCCGACCCGGGTTCGGTGTCCTACCTGTTCTCCCGCAAGGGCGTCGTCGTGGTGCCGGCCGCCGGCCACACCGAGGACGACGTGCTGATGGCCGTCCTGGACGCCGGTGCCGAGGAGGTCCGCGACCTCGGGGACACCTTCGAGGTGGTCAGCGAGCCCGGCGACATGGTCGCGGTCCGCACCGCGCTGCAGGAGGCCGGCATCGAGTACGACTCCGCCGACATGGGCTTCGTGCCCAGCGTGCAGGTCGAGCTGGAGGCCGACGGCGCGGCGAAGGTGTTCAAGCTCATCGACGCCCTCGAGGACCTCGACGACGTGCAGAACGTCTACGCCAACTACGACGTGTCCGACGAGGTCATGGAGACCATCGACGCCTGATGAAGGACCCCCTCGCCCCCCACCGCTCGCACGCTCGTGGCGGGGCCCTGCGAGGGGGCCGACCGCGTGTCGGGCTCGGCGGGACGCCGATCGCCGGTTAGCGTTGGTTCGAACACGTGTTCGCGCCGATCGGTGGAGGTCTCATGCGGGTGCTCGGCATCGACCCGGGCCTGACCCGGTGCGGATGGGGTGTGGTCGAGGGGCGTCCCGGCGCCCGGCCCACCGCGATCGGGGTCGGCGTCGTCCGCACCTCGCCCGACCTGGACCTGGAACTGCGACTGCTGGAGGTGCACACCGCCGTGACCGCCCTGCTGCGGGAGCACCGCCCGGCCGCCGTCGCGATCGAGCGCGTCTTCACCCAGAACAACAAGGGGACGGCGACCGGCACCGCCCAGGCCGCCGGCGTCGCCGCCCTGGCCGCCGCGCAGGCCGACCTGCCGGTCGCCTGGCACACCCCCAGCGAGGTCAAGGCCGCCATCTCCGGCAACGGCCGGGCGGACAAGGACCAGGTGACGATGATGGTCACCCGGGTGCTCGGGCTGGCCGAGGCGCCGAAGCCCGCCGACGCCGCCGACGCCCTGGCGCTGGCCGTCTGCCACGCCTGGCGCGCGCCGGCGCAGGCCCGGCTGCGGGTCGCCGCGCTGGCCGGCGGCATCGGGGCACCGGTCCCGGCGTCCCGGACGCTGCCGCGCTGGCAGGGGATCAGCCGGTGATCGCCAGCGTCAACGGCCGGGTGGCCGCGGTCTCGCCCGACGGCGCCGTGGTCGAGGTCGGCGGGGTGGGCCTGTCGGTGCAGTGCACCCCCGGCACCATCGCCCGGCTGCAGGTGGGGGAGCAGGCCCGGCTGGCCACCAGCCTGGTGGTCCGGGAGGACTCCCTGACCCTCTACGGCTTCGCCGACGACGACGAGCGCCAGCTGTTCGAGCTGCTCCAGACCGCCAACGGCGTCGGTCCCCGGCTGGCCCAGGCCGTGCTGGCCATCCACCCGCCCCGCGAGGTGCGCCGCGCGGTGTCGATGGGCGACCTCAAGGCGCTCATGCAGGTACCCGGCATCGGCAGGAAGGGCGCCGAGCGGCTGGTGCTGGAGCTGCGCGACCGGCTGGGCACCACCGCCACCGACACCTCGCTGGACGGGCCGGCCGTGCCCGGGCTCCCCGGCGTCACGCCGGTGTCGCCGTGGCGCGACCAGCTGGGCCAGGCCCTGGTCGGGCTGGGTTGGAGCACCCGCGAAGCCGACATCGCCGTCCTCGAGCTCGTGCCGGTCGCCGACGCGCAGGTCGCCGAGAACGGTCAGGTCGAGGTGGCCGTCCTGCTGCGGCAGGCGCTGCGGATGCTGGGTCGGCCATGAGCGCCTTCGACCGGGGGCTGTCGGCCGCCGACGCGGGCCCGGGCCGGTACACCGCGCCGGACTGGGACGACGCCGTCGACCCGCGGGCCGGTGACGAGGAGCGGGTCGTCGAGTCCGCGCTGCGGCCGAACTCGCTGGCGGACTTCATCGGTCAGCCCAAGGTCGCCCGCCAGCTCGACCTCGTCCTGGAGGGGGCCAAGCGGCGTGGCCGGCCGCCGGACCACGTGCTGCTGTCCGGCCCGCCGGGCCTGGGCAAGACCAGCCTCGCGCTGATCATCGGCTCCGAGCTCGGCACCGGGGTGAAGATCACCAGCGGCCCGGCGATCGAGCGCTCCGGCGACCTGGCCGCGATGCTGTCCAACCTGGCGCCCGGCGACGTCCTGTTCATCGACGAGATCCACCGGATCGCCCGGCCCGCCGAAGAGCTGCTGTACATGGCGATGGAGGACTTCCGGGTCGACGTCGTGGTGGGCAAGGGGCCCGGTGCGACGGCGATCCCGCTGGAGATCAACCCGTTCACGCTGGTCGGGGCGACCACCCGGGCAGGTCTGCTCACCGGCCCGCTCCGCGACCGGTTCGGGTTCGTCGGCCAGATGGAGTTCTACGACACCGCCGACCTGCAGAAGGTCATCGCGCGCAGCGCCGACCTGCTGGGCGTCGAGCTGACCGCCGACGGCTCGGCCGAGATCGCCGGCCGCTCCCGCGGTACGCCCCGGATCGCCAACCGGCTGCTCCGCCGGGTGCGCGACTTCGCCGAGGTCAAGGCCGATGGGCGGGTCACCGTGGAGGTGGCCCGGGCCGCGCTGACCCTCTACGACGTCGACGACCTCGGCCTGGACCGGCTCGACCGCTCGGTGCTCGATGCGCTGGTGACCAAGTTCGGCGGCGGGCCGGTCGGGGTCGCGACCCTGGCCGTGGCGGTGGGGGAGGAGCCGCACACCGTCGAGGAGGTGTGCGAGCCGTTCCTGGTGCGCGCCGGGCTGCTGGCCCGCACCCCGCGCGGGCGGGTCGCCACCGAGGCCGCGTTCCGCCACCTCGGGCACGCCGTCCCGCGCGGTGGGGTCCCGCTCAGCGGGGGCACAGGCGACCGGCCGTCGGACGCTCCTACCCCGTCCACGCTCTTCGACGCCTAGACTTCGACGCGCTGGCGCGCCCGGCTCGTCCGGGGCGTCCCGCCCCGGCGCAGCCCCGAGGACGTGCGCCGGCGCCGATGCACCCGAGCGGCCCGATGGCGGGTCGCACCCACCGCGCGACCTGCTGCGGTAGAGAGGCTCACCAGTCGTGGAATACCTGCCGTTGCTCGTGCTCGTGCTGCTGTTCGGCCTGCTCATCGTGCTGCCCGCCCGGCAGCGCAAGAAGATCCAGGCCAACGCCGCGGCGATGCAGGCCGCGCTCACCTCGGGCACCCCGGTGATGCTGACCAGCGGCATCCACGGCACCGTCGCCGCGCTCGGTGAGGGCACCGTCGACCTCGAGGTCTCCCCGGGGGTCGTCATCACCGTCGCCCGCCCGGCGATCCTGGAGGTCCGGAAGCCCGCCGACGTCACGACGACCGGGGGCAGCACCGCGGCCACCGGCCTCGTCGACGGCGACGGCGACCCGACCGACCGCGCTCGCTGAGCCGGGCCCCTCATGGCAGCCCGTCAGCTCTCCGCGCGTCGCTACTTCGCCGCCTTCGCCCTCATCGTCGTGGGCCTCTACGCGCTGGTCTTCTTCACCGGTGACCGGCGCACCCCCCAGCTCGGCCTCGACCTCCAGGGCGGGACGACGGTCACCCTGACCGCCCGCACCCCCGACGGCCAGGCGCCGGACGCCGCCGACCTCGAGCTGGCCCGCCAGATCATCGAGCAGCGGGTCAACGGCCTGGGCGTCGCCGAGGCCGAGGTCGTCACCGAGGGCGACAGCAACATCGTCATCTCCGTCCCCGGCGACAACGGCGAGCGCGCCCGCGAGCTGGGTGCCACCGCCCAGCTGCGCTTCCGTCCCGTCGTGGGAGGCCCGGAGCTGGCCGTCGCGGCCACCGACGAGTCGGCCGCGCCGACCGACACCGCCGCGCCCACCGACACCGCCGCGCCGACCGACACCGCCGCGCCCACCGACACCGCCGCGCCGACCGACACCGCCGCGCCCACCGGATCGGCTGTGCCGACGGAGTCCGCCGCCCCCACCACGGATCCGGCGGCGACCGGGAGCGGTGCCGTGGCCGACCCCTCGGTCCCCGACCCGGACGCCCCGCCGGTGACCATCGAGGAGGCGCAGGCCGAGTACGACACGCTCACCTGCGACACGACCACGACCGAGGTCGACAGGTCCGACGACTACATCGCGGCCTGCTCCGACGACGGCACCGCCAAGTACCTGCTCGGCCCGGCGGTCATCGAGGGCACCGACGTCGCCGACGCCACCGCCGGCACCGAGTCGACCACCGGTGAGTGGATCGTCAACCTGGACTTCACCGGCACCGGCCAGACCAGCTGGGCGGAGTACACCGCGGCCAACGTCGGCAACAACGTCGCGATCACCCTGGACGGCCGGGTCGTGTCCGCCCCGACCATCAACTCGGCGATCAACGGCGGCACCACCCAGATCTCCGGCAGCTTCGACCAGACCTCCGCCACGGAGCTGGCCAACCAGCTCAAGTACGGCGCCCTGCCGCTGACCTTCAGCCAGGCGACAGCGCAGTCGATCTCCACCGAGCTGGGCAGCGAGCAGCTGCGGGCCGGCCTGATCGCCGGCGCCATCGGCGTCGCGCTGGTGTTCGTCTACGCGCTGCTCTACTACCGGCTGCTCGGCCTGGTCATGATCGCCAGCCTGCTGCTGTCGGCGGTGGTCGTCTACGCCAGCCTCGTGCTGCTGGGCCGGGAGATCGGCTTCGCGCTGAGCCTGGCCGGCATCGCCGGCTTCATCGTCTCCATCGGCATCACCGCCGACTCCTTCGTCGTGTACTTCGAGCGGCTCAAGGACGAGGTCCGCGAGGGGCGCAGCCTGCGCAGCGCCACCCCGCGGGCCTGGGTGCGGGCCCGCCGGACGATCCTGTCCGCAGACGCGGTCAGCTTCCTGGCCGCGGCGATCCTGTACTGGCTGGCCATCGGTGACGTAAAGGGCTTCGCCTTCACCCTGGGCCTGTCCACGGTGCTCGACCTCCTCGTCGTCTTCCTCTTCACCCACCCGCTCATGGCGGTGCTCAGCCGGGTCAAGAGCTTCGGCACCAACCGCTTCTCCGGCCTGGGCCAGGTCGACCACAGCCGCCGACCGGGGTCACCGACCCGGGGTGACCGGCAGCTGGTCGGCGCGGGCACCGGCAGCAGCAGCACGAACGGGAGCAACCGATGACCACCCCCCGTGAGCCCGGCTCCACCGGGTCGACCGCCTTCGGCGCGGGCGACCAGCCCGACGCCTCCGGTGGTCCAGGCACCGAGGAGACCGTCGTCCCCGTCGGCACGGCCGCCGACGAGGTCGTCGACGAGTCCAAGGTGCGCGAGGAGGCCGCCGACGACAGCACCGGGGACCAGGCGCTGGCCGATGCCGGCCTGCCCGCGGAGGGGGAGCCCGGCCGCCGGGCGCCGTCCCGGACGTCGCTGGCCCACCGGCTCTACAACGGCGAAGCGGGGCTGGACGTCGTCGGCAGGCGGCGGTTCTGGTTCAAGGTGACCGCGGTCGTGCTGGCGCTGTCCGCGCTGTTCATGATCGTCCGCGGCTTCAACTTCGGCATCGAGTTCGCCGGCGGCAACAGCCTGCGGGTGCCGGCCAGCAGCGAGCAGCTCGCCGGCATCCGGCAGGCCGCCGAGGACGCCGGCGCCCAGGTCTCCAGCGTCCAGGTCGTCGGTGGCAACGAGGTGCTGCTGCGCACCGAGGCGCTGGACCCCACCGCCGAGGACGCCGTCGTCACCGCCGTGGCCCAGGCCGCCGGTGTCGCCGAGTCCGAGGTCAGCCCGCAGGCGGTCAGCGCCGACTGGGGCGGGGACGTCACCAACCAGGCCCTGATCGCGCTGGCGGTCTTCCTGGTTGCGGTGGTGGCCTTCCTGGCGATCCGCTTCCGGCCCACCATGGCCGTGGCCGCGATCGTGGCGCTGGTGCACGACATCGTCGTCACCGCCGGGGTCTACGCCCTGATCGGCTTCGAGGTCACCCCCTCGACGGTGATCGGCCTGCTGACCATCCTCGGCTTCTCCCTCTACGACACCGTCGTGGTCTTCGACAAGGTCGACGAGAACACCAAGGACCTCGCCAAGAGCGCCCGCTCGACCTACGGCGAGGCGGCCAACCTGGCGGTCAACCAGACGCTCATGCGGTCGATCAACACCTCGGTGATCGCACTGCTGCCGGTGGCCGGGCTGCTGTTCGTCGGCGCGGGGCTGCTGGGCGCCGGCACGCTCAAGGACCTCGCGCTGGTGCTGTTCATCGGGCTGGCCGCCGGCACCTACAGCTCGATCTTCCTGGCCACCCCCGTGCTGGCCGAGCTCGAGGAGCGCAAGCCGGAGAACATCGCGCTGCGCAAGCGCGTGCTCGCCCGGCGGGCCACCGAGGCGCGCACCGGCGGGGTCCGCCCGGCCGGTCCGGTGGCCAGTGCCCGGCGTGGCGGTGGGGCCACGGCCGCCCGCCGGTCCACCGCGGCGGTCGCCGAGCGTCCGGACTCGCTGCCCGGCCGCCCGGAGGCCGACGTGGTGATCGAGTCGCCGTCCTCGGTGCAGCGGCAGACCGGGACGCCCCGCGGCGGGACGACGGCCCCCCGGCCGGGGCAGCGCCCCGGGAGCCGCCCGTCGGGCAGGAAGCGCCGGTGACGGCGGCCGACCAGCCGCCGGTCGACGAGCTGATCGCCTCGCTGTCGGTCGACGTCCCGGACTTCCCCGCACCCGGGGTGGTCTTCCGGGACCTGACCCCGGTGTTCGGCGACGCCGGTGCGTTCCGCCGGGTCATCGACGCGCTCACCCGGCCCGCCGACGTCGACCCGCGGGCCGCCGCGCTCAGCGGTCCGGCCGGCGGTCCCGGGTTCGACGTGGTCGCCGGCGTGGAGGCCGCGGCTTCCTGCTGGCCGCCGCGGTGGCGCTGGACGCCGGCACCGGCGTCGTCCCGGTCCGCAAGGCCGGCAAGCTGCCCAGGGAGGTCGTCTCGGCCTCCTACGACCTGGAGTACGGCACCGCCACGCTGGAGCTGCACACCGACTCGATCCGGCCCGGGCAGCGGGTGCTGGTCGTCGACGACGTGCTGGCCACCGGCGGGACGCTCGAGGCGGCGGTCGCCCTCGTGGAGCGGCTCGGCGGGGTGGTGTCCTCGGTCGCGGTGGTGGTCGAGCTGGCCGCCCTCGGCGGACGGCAGCGGGTCGCCCCGCACCCGGTCCACGCGCTCTGGCGGACGTGACCGGCACCCCTGCGGGGTCAGCACCCGGCGGCGGGCCGCACCGCGCGGCTAGCATGGGAGCGAACAACCTCCTCGACAGTGCAGGAGCCCCCGTGGCCTCAGACGTCGCCGTTCCGCAGACGTCGGACGCGCCCCCCGCAGCGGAGGCCGCGCCCCGGGTGACGCTGCCCGAACGCCCCGCGGTCCGCCGTCCCGACGACGTCGCGCCGGAGCCGGGCGGGGAGAACGAGATCGTCCCGCGCCGCCGGGTCCGCGACCGGCTGGCCCGCCGGATCGTCGCCGGCCAACGCTCCACCGGCATCCGCCCGGTGCTCGAGCCGCTCGCCGCCCTGCACCGCGCCAGCCACCCCAAGGCCGACCTGGCGCTGCTGCAGCGGGCCTACGACGTCGCCGAGGAGGCGCACGCCGAGCAGAAGCGCAAGAGCGGCGACCCCTACATCACCCACCCGCTCGCCGTGGCCACCGTGCTGGCCGGGCTGGGCATGGACACCACCACGCTGGTCGCCGCGCTGCTGCACGACACCGTCGAGGACACCGGCACCACGCTGGAGTCGATCACCGCCGACTTCGGCCCGGAGGTCGCCCACCTCGTCGACGGCGTCACCAAGATCGACAAGGTGAAGTTCGGCGACGGCGCGCAGGCCGAGACGATCCGCAAGATGATCGTCGCGATGTCCCGCGACCCCCGGGTGCTGGTCATCAAGCTGGCCGACCGGCTGCACAACATGCGCACGCTGCGCTTCCTCCCGCCGGAGAAGCAGGAGAAGAAGGCCCGCGAGACCCTGGAGATCCTCGCCCCGCTGGCCCACCGGCTGGGCATGAACACCATCAAGTGGGAGCTGGAGGACCTCGCGTTCGCCACGCTCTACCCCAAGCGCTACGACGAGATCGTCCGGCTGGTCGCCCAGCGGGCGCCGTCCCGGGACACCTACCTGTCCGAGGTCACCTCGGCCGTCACCGACCAGCTCAGGTCGGCCAAGATCGAGGCGACGGTCACCGGCCGGCCCAAGCACTACTACTCGATCTACCAGAAGATGATCGTGCGCGGCCGGGACTTCACCGACATCTGGGACCTCGTCGGCATCCGGATCCTGGTCGAGTCGGTGCGTGACGTGTACGCCGCACTCGGCATCATGCACGCCCACTGGCAGCCGGTGCCCGGCCGCTTCAAGGACTTCGTGGCGATGCCGAAGTTCAACATGTACCAGTCGCTGCACACCACGGTGATCGGCCCGCAGGGCAAGCCCGTCGAGCTGCAGATCCGCACCTTCGACATGCACCGCACCGCCGAGTACGGCATCGCCGCGCACTGGAAGTACAAGGCCAAGGCAGGCGGCAAGACCGAGGTCACGCCGGCCCCCGGTGCCCCCGGCGACGACATGCTGTGGCTGCGCCAGCTGCTGGACTGGCAGCGCGAGGCCCAGGAGCCCGGTGAGTTCCTGGAGACGCTGCGCTACGACCTCGGTCCGCAGGAGGTCTTCGTCTTCACGCCCAAGGGCGACGTGATCAGCCTGCCGGGGGAGTCCACCGCGGTCGACTTCGCCTACGCGGTGCACACCGAGGTCGGGCACCGCTGCATCGGCGCCCGGGTCAACGGCAACCTGGTGTCCCTGGACAGCACGCTGTCCAACGGCGACGTCGTGGAGGTCTTCACCTCCCGCTCGCCCACGGCCGCCCCGTCCCGGGACTGGCTGGACTTCGTCGGCAGCTCCCGGGCGCGCACCAAGATCCGCCAGTGGTTCACCAAGGAGCGTCGCGAGGACGCCGTCGAGGCCGGCAAGGACTCCCTCACCAAGGCGATGCGCAAGGCGGGTCTGCCGCTGCAGCGGCTGATGGGCGGGGAGTCGCTGGCCACGCTGGCCGCCGACCTGCACTACCCCGACATCAGCGCGCTGTACGCCGCGGTGGGGGAGAACCAGGTCTCGGCTCACTCGCTGGTGGAGAAGCTGATCACCGCCCTGGGCGGTACCGAGGGCGCCGCCGAGGACATCGCCGAGACCGCGATCCCGACCAAGCGCACCGTCGCCCGCAGCGCCGGTGGCGACCCGGGCGTCGTCGTCCACGGCATGCACGACGTGTGGGCCAAGCTCGCCAAGTGCTGCACCCCGGTGCCCGGCGACGCCATCCTCGGCTTCGTCACCCGCGGGGGCGGGGTGAGCGTGCACCGCACCGACTGCACCAACGCAGCAGACCTGCAGCGCTCGCCGGAGCGGCTGGTGGAGGTCGACTGGGCGTCCTCGCCGGGGTCGGTCTTCCTGGTCGCGATCCAGGTCGAGGCCCTCGACCGGCACCGGCTGCTCTCCGACGTCACCAAGGCGCTGGCCGACGAGCGCGTCAACATCCTGTCCGCCTCGGTGCAGACCAGCCGGGACCGGGTCGCGATCAGCAGGTTCACCTTCGAGCTGGCCGACCCGGCGCACCTGGGAGCGGTGCTGCAGACGGTCCGCAACGTCGACGGCGTCTTCGACGTGGAGCGGGTCACGGCCTGAGGAAGGACCCCGCTGCCCCCCACGCTTCGCAGGCTCGACGCGGGCCCCTGCAGCGGGGCCGTTGTCCGGGGTACGCCCCCACCCACCCCCCGGGGCGGGTCTGCGACGAGTACGAGCTCTGCGGCCCGGACGTGGCTGCAGCGGCGGTGCTCGCGTGGGCCGCCGAGCAGGCGGCGGAGCGCGGTGCCGACTGGTTCGAGGTCTTCGCCGTCGTCGACCGGACCCCGGGTGGCCGCGGGCTGGTGCGGCTGACGCCGTTCTGCTGACCGTCGGTCAGCTGCGGCGGGCGGCGACGACGGCGTACAGCGGGTCGCCGACGCCCGGGCGGGTGCGGAGCTCGACGGTGGGCTCGTCGAAGCGGCCGCTGCGGCGGACCAGCTCGGAGATGACGGCGCCGTGCTGCTCGTCGTCGGTGGCCAGCCAGCCGCGCACCGCCTTGGTCGGGAAGCAGCGGTTGGAGAAGGTGATCGCCAGGAGCCCGCCCGGGCGCAGGACGCGGCCCACGTCGGCGAGCACCTCGACGGGGCGGGTCAGGTAGTCGATCGACACGCAGCAGACGGCGGCGTCGACGTCGAAGTCGGGCAGCGGCACCGTCGGGTCGGCGTTCAGGTCGTGCACGAGGCGCTGGGTGGCCGCTGGGTTGGCGGCCAGCTCGTCGGCGTTCATCCCTAGCACCACGAGCTCGGCCGGCGGGGTGCGAAAGTGCGACACCCACGACGACATCAGGTCCAGGGCGCGGGTGGGCCGGGGCGCGGACCCGTCGATGCCGAGCTCGGCGTACAGCTCGCCGACGGCGGCGATCGCGGCGTCGTCGATGTGGGTCACCAGCCGCGGACGGTCGTAGAACCGGGCATCGGGGGTGTCGTCGGTGCGGTCGAAGAAGCCCGGGGGGAAGCCCGCGTACGGGTCGGCGTCCATCTGCCCAGTGTGCGGGCCCGCACGTTCGACGGCCCGGACGCCCGAGGGCCCGGCCTCCGAGCGGAGACCGGGCCCTCGGGCGGGCTGCGCTACTGCTGGACGGTCATCGCGGTGATCGTGACCGGCACAGCCGGGGCGCCGTCGGTGGCGCCGCCCTCGATGCCGGCGGCCGCGATCGCATCGAGCGTGGCCAGCCCGGCCTCGTCGATGGTGCCGACCACGGTGTAGTCCGGGGACAGCTGGCTGTCGGCGTAGACCAGGAAGAACTGGCTGCTGTCGGTGCCCTGCCCGGCGTTGGCCATCGCCAGCGTGCCGCGCGGGTAGGTCTCGGTGCCGGTCACCTGGGTCGGGAAGTCGTAGGTCGGGCCGCCGGTGCCGGTGCCGCTGGGGTCACCGCACTGGAGCACGCTGAGGCCGCCACTGGTCAGCCGGTGGCAGGGGGTGCCGGTGAAGAAGCCCTGCTGGGCGAGGTACCCGAAGCTGGCCGAGGCGCAGGGGGCGTTCTCCTGGTCCAGGGTGAGCCCGATGTCGCCGGCGCTGGTGGCCATCGTCAGCGCGAGGGTGCCGGTGGTCGGCACCTCGGCCGGCGGGGTGCCGACATCGGTGAGCGTGGTGCTGCCGGAGGTGTCCGGGACGAAGTCGCAGGTGCCGTCGCTGCCGTCGACGACCGGGGCAGCGGTGCTCGGGGCGGCCGAGGTGCTCGACGGTGCCGCGGTCACGTCGTCGTCGTCCCCGGCGACGCTGGTGATGGCGAAGATCGCCCCGACGATGGCCAGGACGGCGACCACGGACAACGCGGCGAGCAGGTTCCGGTGGCGCTTGCGGGCCTCCTGCTCACGCCGCTCCAGCTGGCGCTGCAGTCGTCGCTGGGCGGCCTCGCGGGCCTGCTTGTTCGTCGGCACGTCTCTCGGGCTCCTCGGGCTGGCGCACTGGGCAGGGCGCTCGGTGGCGGGCGGCCGTCTGCACGGTCCCGCCCCGCGGTGTCGAGTGCGCAGTGTAGGTGCGCCGCCTGTCCGCTCCCTGGCAGCGCCGCCTGCGCCGATGACGCCCGCGTAACCTGCACGGGTGCTCATCCGCTCGTTCCCCGCCGGCGCGTTCGGCACCAACTGCTACGCCATCGCCCCCGGTGCCGGGAGCGAGTGCGTCGTCGTCGACCCGGGGATGGACGCGGTCGAGCCGCTGAAGGCGGTGCTGGCCGCGGACGGGCTCAAGCCGGTCGCCGTCGTCCTCACCCACGGGCACCTGGACCACACGTTCTCCGTGCTCCCGGTCTGCTCCGGCTACGACATCCCGGCCTACCTGCACCCGGCCGACAACGGGATGCTGTCGGACCCCGCCCGCTGGCACGGCCCGCAGCTGGCCCCGCTTATCACCGGCGTCGCGCTGCCCGACCCCGACGAGGTGCGCCCGCTCACCGACGGCGCGGTGCTGTCGCTGGCCGGCGTCGAGCTGACCGTCCGGCACGCCCCCGGGCACACGCAGGGCTCGGTGGTCTTCTCCCTCGACCTCGGGGACGGGCCCGGTCTGCTGGCCGGTGACGTGCTGTTCGCCGGGTCGGTGGGCCGGGTCGACCTGCCCGGCGGGTCGTGGACCGACATGCTCGGCTCGCTGCGGGACGTCGTGCTGCCGCTGGACGACGAGACCGTCGTCCTGCCCGGGCACGGGCCGGCCACCACGATCGGGCGCGAGCGCGCCACCAACCCGTACCTGGCGCAGGCCGCCAGCGCCCCTCCGCAGGAAAAGGGACTGTGAGCACCTTCAACGCCCCCAAGGGCACGTTCGACACCCTGCCGCCGGCGTCGGCGGAGTTCCTCGCCGTCCGCGACACCCTCGTGGCCCCGCTGCGGCGGGCCGGCTACGGCTACATCGAGACGCCGACGTTCGAGGACACCACCGTCTTCGCCCGCGGGGTGGGGGAGTCGACCGACGTCGTGGCCAAGGAGATGTACACGTTCACCGACCGCGGCGGCCGGTCGCTGACCCTGCGCCCGGAGCTCACCGCCGGCCTGATGCGCGCCTTTATCGAGCACCGCATGTACGCCGGCGCCTTGCCGGTGAAGTTGTGGAGCGTCGGGTCGGTCTTCCGCTACGAGCGCCCGCAGGCCGGCCGCTACCGGCACTTCACCCAGGTCGACGTCGAGGCGCTGGGCGTCGACGACCCGGCGCTGGACGCCGAGATGGTCGCGCTGGCCACCCAGGGCTACCGCGACCTGGGCCTGACCGGGTTCGAGCTGCTGCTCACCTCGCTGGGCGACGAGACCTGCCGGCCGCAGTACCGCGAGCTGCTGGTCGCCTTCCTGGAGAGGCTGGACCTGGACGCCGACACCCGGGCCCGGGCCGCGCTCAACCCGTTGCGGGTGCTCGACGACAAGCGGCCCGAGGTGCAGGCCCAGCTGGCCGACGCCCCGCTGATGGTCGACCACCTGTCGGACTCCACCAGGGCGCACTACGACGCCGTCCGCCAGCACCTCACCGACCTCGGGGTCACCTGGACCGAGGCACCGCGGCTGGTGCGCGGGCTGGACTACTACACGAAGACGACGTTCGAGTTCGTGCACGACGGGCTGGGCGCGCAGTCCGCGATCGGCGGCGGCGGGCGCTACGACGGGCTGTCCGCCGCACTCGGCGGCCCGGACCTCTCCGGCATCGGCTACGCGGTGGGCGTGGACCGCACGCTGCTGGCCATCCGGGCCGAGGGGCTCGACGTCGTCACCTCGGCCGGCATGCAGGCGTTCGTCGTCCCGCTGGGGGCTGCGGCCAAGTCCTTCGCCGTCCGGCTGGTCGGGCAGCTGCGGGCGGCCGGCATCTCCGCCGACACCGTCTACGGCGACCGCGGGCTCAAGGGCGCGATGAAGGCCGCCGACCGCTCCGGCGCCACGCACGCGGTGGTCGTCGGCGACCGCGACCTGGCCGAGGGCGTGGCCCAGCTGCGCGACCTGCGCACGCACGAGCAGGTCGCCGTCCCCCTGGGTGAGCTCCTCGACCGGGTGCGTGCGACGGTGGGGTCATGACCTCTTCGACTCCGCTGGAGACCCGCCCGCTCGGCCGCACCGGCGCCGACGTCTCCGTCGTCGGGCTGGGCACCTGGCAGCTGGGCGGCGACTGGGGCGACGTGTCGTCCGCCGACGCCGCAGCCGTGCTGGACGCCGTCCTCGACGCCGGGGTCACCCTGCTGGACACCGCCGACGTCTACGGCGACGGGAAGTCCGAGGAGCGGATCCGCCAGTCGCTGGCCGCCCGCGGCGAGCGCCCCTTCGTGGCCACCAAGGCCGGCCGCCGTGCCGACCCGTTCACCGCCGAGCAGTACACGCCGGAGAACCTGCGCGCCTGGATCGACCGCTCGCGCCGCAACCTCGGCGTCGACACCCTCGACCTGGTGCAGCTGCACTGCCCGCCTCGGGGCGTGTACTCCGACGAGCGGGTCTACGACGCCCTCGACGCGCTGGTCGCCGAGCAGGCCATCGCCGCCTACGGCGTCTCGGTGGAGACCGTCGAGGAGGGCCTGACCGCCCTGCAGCACCCGAACGTGCAGTCGATCCAGGTCATCTGCAACATCTTCCGGCGCAAGCCGCTGGAGGAGCTGCTGCCCGCCGCCGCGCGCGCCGAGGTCGGCATCCTGGCCCGGGTGCCGCTGGCCAGCGGGCTGCTGTCGGGCAAGTACTCCACCGACACCACCTTCGCCGCCGACGACCACCGGAACTACAACCGCAACGGCGAGGCCTTCGACGTCGGCGAGACCTTCTCCGGTGTGCCGTTCGACGTCGGGGTGGCCGCCGCCCGCGAGGTCGCCGAGATCGCCGGCCCCGACGTCAGCACCGCCGCGTTCGCGCTGCGCTGGGTGATCGACCAGCCCGGCGTCACCGCCGTCATCCCCGGTGCCCGCAACATGCAGCAGGCGCTGGGCAACGTCGCGGCCGCCTCGATCCCGTCGCTGACCGACAGCCAGCTCGCCGACCTCGAGCGCGTGTACGACGAGCGCATCCGCGCCTCCGTGCACGACCGCTGGTAATCCACCGCATCCCCGCCAGAGAGGCACTCCCTTGCTCCGCACCCACGACGCCGGCACGCTGCGCGCGACCGACGCCGGCACCACGGTCACCCTCGCCGGCTGGGTCGCCCGCCGGCGCGACCACGGCGGGGTCGTCTTCCTCGACCTCCGCGACGCCTCGGGCTACGCCCAGGTCGTCGTCCGCGAGGAGGAGGCGCACGCGCTGCGCAACGAGTACTGCGTGCTCGTGACCGGGCAGGTGCAGGCCCGGCCGGCCGGCAACGAGAACCCCGAGCTGCCCACCGGTGCGATCGAGGTGGTGGCCTCCACGCTGGAGGTGCTGTCGGCGTCCGCGCCGCTGCCGTTCCCGATCGAGACCGCCCAGGCCGCCGGCGACGACGTCCGCTACAAGTACCGCTACCTCGACCTGCGCCGCCAGGGCCCGGCCTCGGTGCTCCGGCTGCGCAGCGAGATCAACCGGATCGCGCGCACCGTCATGGCGGAGAAGGGCTTCGTCGAGGTCGAGACCCCGTCGCTGACCCGCTCCACCCCCGAGGGCGCCCGCGACTTCGTCGTCCCCGTGCGGCTGCAGCCCGGGCACTGGTACGCCCTGCCGCAGTCGCCGCAGCTGTTCAAGCAGCTGCTGATGATCGGTGGCCTGGAGCGCTACTACCAGATCGCCCGCGCCTTCCGGGACGAGGACTTCCGGGCCGACCGCCAGCCGGAGTTCACCCAGCTGGACTTCGAGATGAGCTTCGTCGACCGGGACGACGTCCTGGCCGTCGCCGAGGACGTCGTCCGGGCGCTGTGGTCGCAGCTCGCGGCCTACGAGCTGCCCGCCATCCCGCGGATGACCTACCGCGAGGCGATGGACCGGTTCGGCTCCGACAAGCCCGACCTGCGCTTCGGCATCGAGCTCACCGAGCTGACGTCGTACTTCGCCGACACCCCGTTCCGGGTGTTCCAGGCGCCCTACGTCGGCGCGATCGTGATGCCCGGTGGCGGCACCCAGCCGCGGCGGGCCTTCGACGCCTGGCAGGACTGGGCCCGCTCGCGCGGCGCCAAGGGCCTGGCGTACGTGACCATCGCCGAGGACGGCACCCTCGGTGGGCCGGTCTCCAAGAACATCTCCGAGGCCGAGCGCGCCGGGCTGGTCGAGGCCGTGGGCGCCAAGCCCGGTGACTGCGTGTTCTTCGCCGCCGGCGCCCGCCGGGGTGCGCAGGAGCTGCTGGGTGCCGCCCGCAACGAGGTGGCCAAGCGGCTCGAGCTGATCGAGGCCGGTTCCTGGTCGTTCCTCTTCGTCGTCGACTTCCCGATGTTCGAGGAGACCGAGGACGGCGACTGGACGTTCATGCACCACCCGTTCACCTCGCCCACGCCGGAGTTCCGCGACACCTTCGAGGCCGACAAGGGCGCGGCGCTGTCGGATGCCTACGACCTGGTCTGCAACGGCAACGAGCTGATGAGCGGCTCGGTCCGCATCGCCGACGCCACCCTGCAGGAGCGGGTGTTCGCCGCGATCGGGATGTCGACGGAGGAGGCCCGGGAGCGCTTCGGCTTCTTCCTGGAGGCCTTCGACTACGGCCCGCCGCCGCACGCCGGTGCCGCGATCGGCTGGGACCGGCTCACCGCGCTGCTGGCCGGCGTCGACTCGATCCGCGAGGTCATCGCCTTCCCGAAGACCGGCGCCGGCTACGACCCGCTGACCGGCGCCCCGACCCCGATCACCGAGGCCCAGCGGGTGGAGGCCGGCATCGACGTCGACCCGACGGCCGACCCCGAGGCCGCCCCCACCGCCTGACCCGCGTCGCCCGAGTGGGCAGTTGCTGTCGCCGTACCCGGCGTGTCCGACCGTGTCGGCTGCAGCAACTGCCCACTCGGCATCTCACCACCGGGCGCCCCGGCTCAGGTAGGCGCCGGCCAGTCGGTCCAGCACGGTGCTGCGGCGGAGGTGCCGCCGGGCGAACCGCAGCACCAGCCAGCCGTCCGCGGCCATCAGCGAGTAGCGGTCGACGTCCCGGCCGAACTGGTCCTGCTCGGCGTGCTGCCGGCCCTCGTACTCGACCAGCACCTTCCACCCGGGGTGGCCGAGATCGCCATGGGCCACCTCGCGACCCCGGCGGTCGAACACCGGCACCTGCGGTTCGAGGTCCGGTAGTGGGCTGTCGAGCACCCACCAGCGGATCAGGCTCTCCGGCCGGGACGCCGCTCGCGGGTCCAGCGCGGGTGCGCACCGGCGGGCGCGCACGATCCCGCGCGGCGAGCACCCGGTGAGCCGATCGCCGAGCCGTTCGGCGTCCAGGTGGCCGGCCCGGTGGAGGGCGTCCCCGACGGCGACCAGCTCGTCCTCCGGCAGCGTGGCCGCGAGGTCCAGCCAGGTCCGCGGGCCGCTGGTCAGTCGCAGCCCGTTGCGGTCGACCACGTCACCGGGCACCAGCTCGCTGAGGTGGCTGCGCAGTCGCTGTCGTCGCGGTCGGTGGCTGCCTGGCGGCACGGTCACGTGCACCGGCCACGAGTGCGGGACCGGTGCACCCAGCAGCGCGGCGGCCGTGTCGTGGCTGAACGCAGCGCCCGGCGGGAGAAGCGGGGTGAGGGAGCGGGCGGCGGCGTCGAGGGTGAGCGGGACGGCGCGGGAGACATACGCGCCGCGGCTGACCCGCACGCCGTCGTCCCGCAGTTGTGTTCGCGTCACCCCCGCCGCCTGAGCCGCGTGGACCGTGTACGTAGGGGTGAGCCTGCCGACGACCATCTGCCGACGATCGCTCCCGCCTGGCCTGCGGCGGAACCGATGACCTCGACCTGTGGATGAGGGTCGTGGCTGTGCACCGTGCGGGCGAGTGGGAAGTTGCAGTCGCTGTAATCAGCGTGTCGTTGCGTGTCGGCGACCTCAACTGCCCACTCGGCGGCGTGGGAACCCTCAGGCGGTGTTCAGCCGGGCCAGGTGCTCGGCCTCCAGGTGGAGGGCGGCGCCTGCCGCCGAGTCCTGGATGGACTGCGGGCGGCTGGCGCCGGGGATGGGCAGGACGACGTCGGCCTGCGCCAGGTGCCAGGCGATCGTGACCCGGTGCACCGAGACGCCCAGCTCGTCGGCGACGGCACCGAACGCCGCGGCCGTCGAGCCCAGCGACTTGGCCGCCGACACCCCGCCGAACGGGCTCCACGGCAGGAAGGCCAGGCCGACCGCGGCGCAGTGCGCGAGCTCGCCGGCCGAGGATCGCCAGCCGGGCGAGAACTGGTTCTGCACGCTCACCAGTGCATCACCCACGATGGCCCGGGCGGCGTCGATCTGGCCGACGTCGGCGTTGGAGATCCCGACCATCCGCACCAGCCCGTCGTCCACCAGCTGCCGCAGCGCGCCCATCGACTCCTCCCAGGGAGCCGTCGGGTCGGGCCGGTGGAACTGGTACAGCCCGATCTGCTCGACCCCGAGCCGGCGCAGCGAGGCCTCGCAGGCGCGCCGGAGGTACGCGGGGGAGCCGTCGAGCTCCCAGTCGGTGCCGCGGCGGGTGTGCCCGCCCTTGGTCGCCACGAGGACACCGTCGGTCGACGAGCCGGAGGAGGCCAGCGCGCGGGCGACGAGCTCCTCGTTGTGCCCGAACTCGCGCTCGTCGGCGGCGTAGGCGTCCGCGGTGTCGATCAGGGTCACCCCGGCGTCGAGCGCCGCGTGGACGACGGCCTCGGCGTCGGCGGGGGACGGGCGGTCGGGCTTGGTGGACAACGGCATGGCGCCGAGGCCGACCGCGCCGAGGGAGACGGTGCCGACGGCGGCGTTGCCGAGCGTGCGCTGGTGCATGGGGAGGCCTTCGCGGTCGAGGGATCCGGTCGGGACCGTCGTGCCCCGCGGGTAGCTTCGCAACCGTGACCGCAGGGGACGCCGGGCTGTTCGGCGAGGGGCTGTTCGCCGACGCCGAGGCCGATCCGGCGGCGGCGCCGGTCGACTGGGGCGCCCCGCTGGCGGTCCGGATGCGGCCGCGGTCGCTGGACGAGGTCGTCGGCCAGCAGCACCTGCTCGGCCCGCGCGCGCCGCTGCGCCGCCTGGTCGAGGCCGACGAGCCGATGTCCCTGGTGCTGTACGGCCCACCCGGCACCGGCAAGACCACGCTGGCGCACGTCATCTCGCTGGCCACCCAGCGCTCCTTCGTGCAGCTGTCGGCGCTGGACGCCGGGGTGAAGGAGGTCCGCGCGGTCATCGCCACCGCCAAGCGCGAGCTCACCCACGCCGGCCGGCGCACCGTGCTGTTCATCGACGAGGTCCACCGCTTCTCCAAGACCCAGCAGGACTCGCTGCTGTCCGCGGTCGAGGACCGGATCGTCAGTCTGATCGCCGCGACCACCGAGAACCCGTTCTTCTCCGTGGTCAGCCCGCTGCTGTCCCGCAGCCTGGTGCTCGCCCTGCAGCCGCTCGCCGACGACGACGTCCGGGCCGTCCTGCGCCGGGCGCTCACCAGCGACCGCGGCCTGGACGGCGCCGTGACCCTGACCGAGGAGGCCGAGGAGCACCTGCTCCGGGTGGCCGGGGGCGACGCCCGCAAGGCGCTCACCGCGCTGGAGTCCGGCGCCGGGGCCGCCCGGGCGATCGGCAGCACGGTGCTCGACCTGCCCACGCTGGAGACCGCGGTCGCCCAGGCCGCGGTGCGCTACGACCGCTCCGGTGACCAGCACTACGACATCGCCAGCGCGCTGATCAAGAGCATCCGCGGCAGCGACGTCGACGCCGCCCTGCACTACCTGGCCCGGATGGTCGAGGCGGGGGAGGACCCGCGCTTCATCGCCCGCCGGCTGGTCATCTCCGCCAGCGAGGACATCGGCATGGCCGACCCGACGGCGCTGGTCACCGCGGTGGCCGCCGCCGACGCCGTGGCGTTCATCGGCATGCCCGAGGGGCACTTCCCGCTCGCCCAGGCCGTCGTCCACCTGGCCACCGCGCCGAAGTCCAACGCCGTCACCGTGGGCATCGGCGAGTCCGTCGCCGACGTGCGTGCCGGGCTGGCCGGGCCGGTGCCGCCCGGGCTGCGCGACGCGCACTACGCCGGGGCGAAGAAGCTCGGCCACGGCGCGACCTACGTCTACCCGCACGCCCACCCCGACGGGGTCGTGCCGCAGCAGTACCCGCCGGACGCCCTGGTCGGCCGCGACTACTACCGGCCCACCGGCCGTGGGGCCGAGGCGCAGATCGGCGCCCGGCTGGCCAGGCTGCGGGCGATCGTCCGCCGTCGCTGACCGTCGTCCACAGCAGCAGCGGTCGACCGGGAGGCCGACGGCTAGTGTTGCCCGACCGGTGGACACCCGCCGGGGCCGTGCACGAGACGACGAAGGGGACCCTCGAGTGTCCGCAGGAGAGATCGCTGGGCTGATCGCAGCCATCGCCGTGGTGCTGCTGGTCGTCCTGCTGGCGGTGCCGCTGCTCAAGCTCGGGCGCACGCTGGACGAGACGACGCTGACCATCCGGCAGGTCCGGGAGCAGAGCCAGCCCATCCTCAGCCAGGCGTCGACGACGGTCACCCACGTCAACGCCAACCTCGAGCGGGTCGACGACATCACCGGCAACGCCGCCAACGTCTCGTCCAACGTGGCCGCGCTGACTTCCGTCTTCGCCGCCACGCTGGGCAGTCCGCTGATCAAGGTCGCCGCGTTCAGCTACGGCGTGCGCACCGCCGCGAAGAAGAAGCGCGAGGGCGCCGCCCTGGCCACCGCCCAGCAGTCGGCCAAGGACGAGCGTCGCGCCCGTCGTTCCTCGCGGCGGGCCGCCTGATGCGCCGGCTGTTCTGGCTCGCCATGGGCATCACGATCGGCGCCCTCGTCGTCCGCAAGCTGTCCCGGACGGCGGAGAAGCTGACGCCGCAGGGCATCGCCGGCCAGCTGGCCGAGGGGCTGCGCGACCTGGCCGACGCGATCGGCGACTTCGGCGCCGACGTCCGCGCCGCCGCCGCCGCCCGCGAGGACGAGCTGCGCGCGGGCACCGGGCTCGACGCCCCGCTGCCCGACCGCGGCGTGGTCGCCCTGCCCGACGCGCTGCCCCGCCGCGGCGCGCACGCCGCGGACAGCTGAGCCCCTCCACCCACCCCGCGGCCCGGCCCTGACCGGGCCGGGCCGCGACCGCAGGAGACCTCCCCATGCAGACCGCTGAGATCCGCCGTCGCTTCCTGGCGCACTTCGAGCAGCGCGGGCACACCGTCGTCCCCAGCGCCTCGCTGGTGTCCCCGGACCCCTCGCTGCTGTTCACCGTCGCCGGGATGGTGCCCTTCATCCCGTACCTGACCGGCCGGGAGCCCGCGCCCTACCCGCGGGCCACCAGCGTGCAGAAGTGCGTGCGCACCCTCGACATCGAGGAGGTGGGCAAGACCACCCGGCACGGCACGTTCTTCCAGATGAACGGCAACTTCTCCTTCGGCGACTACTTCAAGGCCGAGGCGATCGCCTTCGCCTGGGACCTGGTCACCGCCCCCGTCGCCGGCGGCGGGCTGGGGCTGGACGCCGAGCGGATCTGGCCGACGGTCTACCTCGACGACGACGAGGCCTTCGACGCGTGGCGGGCCTACGTCCCGGCCGAGCGGATCCAGCGCCGCGGCAAGGACGACAACTACTGGGACACCGGCGCGGCCGGCCCGGCGGGCCCCTGCTCGGAGATCCACTACGACCGCGGCCCGGCCTACGGCCCGGACGGCGGGCCGGCCGTCGACCCCACCGGCGACCGGTTCCTGGAGATCTGGAACCTCGTCTTCATGCAGTACGAGCGGGGCCCGGGGGAGGGCAAGGAGTACCCGATCCTGGGCGAGCTGCCGAAGAAGAACATCGACACCGGCATGGGCCTGGAGCGGGTGGCCTTCCTGCTGCAGGGCGTGGACAACATGTACGAGATCGACCAGGTCGCCCCGGTGCTGCACCGCGCCGCCGACCTGGCCGGCGTCCGCTACGGCGCCGACCACGACACCGACGTCCGGCTGCGCGTGGTGGCCGACCACGTGCGCAGCGGGCTGATGCTCATCGGCGACGGCGTCACCCCCGGCAACGAGGGCCGCGGCTACATCCTGCGCCGGCTGCTGCGCCGCGCGGTGCGGTCGATGAAGCTGCTCGGCGTCGACGAACCGACACTGCCCGAGCTGCTGCCGGTCTCCCGCGACGCGATGAGCGCCAGCTACCCCGAGCTCGCCACGGACTTCGCCCGGATCTCGGGCACCGCCTACGCCGAGGAGGAGGCGTTCCGGCGCACCCTCGTCGCCGGGACGACGCTGTTCGACACCGCGGTGAGCACGGCCAGGAAGGCGGGCACCCCGGCGCTGTCGGGCGAGCAGGCCTTCTCGCTGCACGACACCTACGGCTTCCCGATCGACGTCACCCTGGAGATGGCCGCCGAGCAGGGCGTGACCGTCGACGAGGCCGGCTTCCGGGCCCTGATGAAGACCCAGCGCGACCGCGCCCGCGCGGACGCCCGGGCCAAGCGCACCGGCTCGGTCGACGTGCTGGCCTACCGCCGGCTGCTGGCCGAGCACGGCCCCACCGACTGGCGCGCCTACGACGCGCTGTCCACGCAGTCGCGGGTGCTCGGCGTGGTCGAGGAGTCCGAGGACGCGACCGGCGAGCCGGTCGTCGGCCCCGGCGGGATCACCCGCGTCGTGCTCGACCGCACCCCGTTCTACGCCGAGTCCGGTGGCCAGGTCGCCGACGCCGGCGAGCTGACCTGGGACGGCGGCCGCGCCGAGGTCATCGACGTCCAGCGCCCGGTCAAGGGCCTGGTCGCCCACCAGGTGCGCGTGCTGGAGGGCGAGCTGCGCGCCGGCACCGAGCTCACCGCCGCCGTCGACCGCCAGTGGCGGCTGTCGGCCTGCCAGGCGCACTCGGGCACGCACGTGCTGCACGCGGCACTGCGCCAGGTGCTCGGCCCGCAGGCCCTGCAGTCCGGGTCCTACAACCGTCCCGGGTACCTGCGGCTGGACTTCGCCTGGCAGGGCGCGCTCACCCCGCAGCAGCGGCTGGACGTCGAGGACGTCGCCAATGCCGCCGTCCGCGCCGACCACGGTGTGCGTGCCCTGTACATGACCCTCCCCGAGGCCCGCGAGTTCGGCGCGATCGCGCTGTTCGGGGAGACCTACGGCGAGCAGGTGCGCGTCGTGGAGATCGGCGGCGAGTGGTCCCGGGAGCTGTGCGGTGGCACCCACGTGCGGGGCAGCGCCCAGATCGGCACCCTGGCGCTCACCGCGGAGAGCTCGGTGGGCTCCGGGGCCCGCCGGGTCGAGGCCGCCGTCGGCCTGGAGGGCTTCCGCTACCTGGCCCGCGAGCGCGACCTGGTCCGCCAGCTCGCCGACCTGCTCAAGACCCCGACCGACGGCATCGTCGACCGGGTCAGCGGGATGCTCGGCCGGCTGCGCGACGCCGACCGCGAGCTCGCCGACCTGCGGGGCAAGCAGACGCTGGCCGCTGCCGCCGACCTGGCCGCCTCGGCCACGGACGTCGGCGGGGTCGCGGTCGTGACCGCCTCGCCGGTCGGCCTGTCCGGCGGTGACCTGCGCAGTCTGGCCCTCGACGTCCGGGGCCGGCTCGGTGAGCAGCCCGTCGTCGTCGTGCTGGCCTCGGCCGCCGATGGCAAGGTGGCCCTCATCGCCACGGTCAACCCCGCGGCCCAGCAGCGCGGCCTGTCGGCCAACGACCTGCTGAAGGCGGCGGCACCGGCCGTCGGCGGTCGTGGCGGTGGCAAGGCCGACGTCGCCCAGGGCGGCGGCACCGAGCCCGACGGCATCCCCGCCGCGCTGGCGGCGGTCGAGCAGACGATCGGAGTGACCACGGCGTGAGCGGTACCGACGGCACGGAGGACGCACCGGTGGAGCGCGGGACCAGGAGGTCCGGTCGGCCGCCGGTGCCCGCACCCGTGCCGTTCGAGCAGGAGGCCGGCGAGGGGCAGCACCGCACCGAGCGGGTGCCCTTCCCGCTGCCGCCGCTGCAGGGCGAGCGCCCGGCGGCGCCGCGCACCGAGCAGCTGCCCGCCCAGCCCGCCTCCGGCGACCCGGGCCGGCAGCCGACCGCGGCACCGGAGACCGGGCAGCTCCAGCTCGGCGGCTACCCGCCCCGGGTGCCCGGAGCGGCCCGCCAGCGGCCAGCCGAGGCACGCCCGGCCGAGGACGACGACAGTGCCCGCTGACCACCTGCCAGCTGCCGACCTGCCCGCCGGGGACGCGCGCCCGGCCTGGGTGCCCGGCCGCCGGCTCGGCGTGGACGTCGGCACGGTGCGGGTCGGGGTGGCCGTCTCCGACGCCACCGGGATGCTCGCCAGCCCGCTGGTGACCCTCCGCCGTGCCAAGGCCCAGAGCGATCTCGACCGCCTCGCTGAGCTGGTTGTGACAGAAGAGGTGGTGGAGGTGGTGGTGGGACTGCCGAAGCACCTGTCCGGTGCGTCAGGCGCATCGGCAAGAGATGCCAGTGCATACGCTGAAGCCCTGGCCAGTCGCATCGGGAACGTCCCGGTGCACCTCGTCGACGAGAGGCTCTCCACCGTGACCGCTGCGAGTCATCTGCGTGCCGGCGGCATCGCCGCCCGCAACCAGCGCTCGGTGATCGACCAGGCGGCCGCGGTGGTCATCCTGCAGAGCCACCTCGACGGGCGACCACGCACTGGTTCCGACGCCAGGGAGCCCCGCTCGTGACGGACCCGATGCAGCCGCGCAGTCGCGGCCGCCACTCCTCCGCCGACAGCGACGGCGACCGGTCCGCAGCCGAGCTGCTGGCCACCTGGAACGGCGCCTCGAGCGTGCAGCTCACCGACGACCGGTCCGACGCCGCCGTGCGCCCGCGCCGGCGCCGCGCGCCGGAGACCGGGGGCGCCGGCGTCCAGGTGCTGCCCGGCCGGTCCGCCGTCGACGTCGCCGACGTCGAGATCACCGGGCTGGACGCCGCGGGCATGGCCGACATCGGCCTGGCCGCCGCCGGTCTCGACGTGAGCGCCTTCGGCCTCGCCCGGCCCGGCGCCGGGCGCCGCCCGCTGCCCCCGGCCCCGGCGCCCGCGCACGCCCCCGTCGGCTTCGTCCGGTCCGCCGCCCCCCGCACCACCGAGATGTCCGCCGCCGCGCCGGCGGTGCCCTCCGTCGTCGTCGGCGACCCGACCGGCGCCGTGCCCGTCGGAGGCCGTCGCGTCGTCCCGGTGCCGCGCCCGGCCACCGGGCGCGGCTCCGCCGACCGGTTCGGCGCCGGGGACACCGACCCGGGCTGGATGACGGCCCGGGACGTCGCGCCCGCCCACCAGCCGGCCCTGGCCGGAGCGGCCTCGCTGGCCGCCCTCTTCGCCGAGAGCCACCCGACCGGCGCCCATCCCCGGCAGCGGTTCGACGACCTCGCCACCCAGGCGCACCCGGTACCGGCAGGCGACCTGCGCGCCGCCGACCCGTACGACGAGCACGACCCGCACGACGACTGGTCACCCCCGGAGAACCGCGACCACGACGCCGACGACCACGGGCACGACGAGCACGGGTACGACGAGCACGGGTACGACGAGCACGCCGGCTCGTCGACGGTGTTCGACGAGACCGGTGGCCTCGACGTCATCGCCGGTGACGACCACCCCGACGACCACCACGGCGCTTACGACGACGGCGGCTCCTCCGGTGGCCGGGGCGGTGGTCGGGGCGGCGGCCGGGGTGGACGCGGCGGGCGCGGGCCGGACCGGCCCCGTCGCCGCCGCGGACCGGTGATCGTCGTCCTGTCGCTGCTCGTGCTGGCCGGCATCGTCGTCGGCGCCGTCGTCGGCGGCCGGGCGCTGTGGCACTCGATCAACCCGATGGCCGAGGACTACACCGGCACCGGCACCGGCACCGTCCAGGTCCGGGTCGACGACGGCGACTCGCTGCGGGCGATCGGCGCCACGCTGGTGGGCGCCGACGTCATCGCCTCCACCGGCCCGTTCGAGGACGCCGCCGCCGCGAACCCGGCCGCCGCCGGCATCCAGCCGGGCGTCTACGACCTCCGGTCGCAGATGTCCGGGCAGGCCGCGCTGGAGCTGCTGCTGGACCCGACCTCCCGCGTGGTGACCCGGGTGACCATCCCCGAGGGGCTGACCGTCACCGCCGTCCTGCAGCGCCTGGCCGACGGCAGCGAGCTGCCGCTGGAGGACTTCCAGGCCGCCGCGGCGGACCCTGCGCAGCTGGGCCTGCCGGCCTACGCCAACGGGCTGCTCGAGGGCTTCCTCTTCCCGGCCACCTACGACATCGAGCCCGGCCAGACCGCCGTCCAGGTGCTCAGCCGGATGGTCGCGCGCACCGACCAGGTGCTCACCGGCCTGCAGATCCCCGTCGACCAGCGGCTCAGGGTGATCACCGAGGCCAGCATCGTGCAGGCCGAGGCCGGGTCCGTCGAGGACATGGGCAAGGTCGCCCGGGTGCTGGACAACCGCATCGCCCAGGGCATGCGGCTGCAGCTGGACACCACGGTCAACTACGCCAACGGCAAGAGCGGCGTGACCACCACGTCCCAGGACCGGGCCAACCCCTCGCCGTACAACACCTACGCCAACGACGGCCTCCCGCCCGGCGCCATCAGCAACCCCGGCGAGGAGGCCATCGAGGCCACCTTGAACCCCGCCCCGGGCGACTGGCTGTTCTTCGTCGTCACCGACCCCGACACCGGGGAGACCCGGTTCGCCGTCACCGGCGAGGAGCACCAGGCCAACGTGCTGCTGTTCCAGCAGTGGCTGCGGGACAACCCGGGCAACTGAGGTCGCACCAGGTGGCACCAGCTCCCGCGGGCAGGCCGGCATGAGGGCAGCAGTCCTCGGCCGGCCCGTCGGCCACTCCCTGTCCCCGCTGCTGCACCGGGCGGCCTACGCGGCCCTCGGGCTCGGCGACTGGAGCTACGACGCCCTCGACGTCGGGGCCGAGGACCTCCCGGTCCTGCTGGCCGGGCTGGGCCCGGAGTGGCGCGGCTTCTCCGTCACCATGCCGTGCAAGCAGGCGGCCGTCGCGGTCGCCGACGAGGTCGAGCTGCTGCCCCGGCTGCTGGGGGCGGCGAACACGCTCGTGCGCACCGGCACCGGGTGGCGCGCGGAGAACACCGACGTCGGCGGCGTGGGCATGGCGCTGCAGCTGGGCGGCGTGGCGCAGGTCGAGCACGCCGCCGTCCTCGGTGCCGGCGGGACGGCGGCCGCCGCGGTGACCGCGCTGGCGTCGCTGGGGGCCCGGCACGTGGACGTCGTCGTCCGGGAGCCGGCCCGGGCCGCCGACCTGCTCCGGGTGCTCGACGCCCTCGGGGTGACCGCCGACGTGCAGCGGCTGGACCGCACCGGCACCCTCACCGCCCCGGTGGTGGTGAGCACCGTGCCGGTGTCCGGGCAGCCCGCGGTCGCCGAGCTCGCCTGGTGGCGCGGGCAGACCGTGCTCGACGTCCTCTACGCCGGCTGGCCCACCCCGCTCGCGCAGCGGGTGGCCGAGGCCGGGGGCCGCACCATCAGCGGGCTCGAGGTGCTGTTCTGGCAGGCCACCGCCCAGGTCGAGCTGATGACCGGGCACCCCGCCCCGATCGAGGCCATGCGCGCCGCGCTGGACGCCTGACCCCTCCGTGAGCTGGCTGTTCGCGGCCGCCGGGCTGGCGCTGGGTCCGTGGCTGGCCGTCGTCACGGTCCGGCTGGCCGCCCGGGACCCCGCCGCGCGGCCCGGGCGCCGCCGGGTCCTGGTGACCTGCCTGGCCGCCGCCGTCACGGTCGGTGCCGCGCCGGTGCTGGTCGGGAACCGCCCGGCGGTCCTCGCGCTCGCCTGGTTCGGGGGAGCGGCCGTCGTCCTGGCCGGGGTGGACCTGGTCAGCCACCGGCTGCCCGACCGGGTCACCTTCCCGGCCGTCGGGGTCTGCGCTGCCGCGCTGGTCGCGGACGCCGCCGTCACCGGCCCCTGGAGCGCGCTGCTGCGGGCGGTCGCCGCCGCGGTGGGGGCGTACCTGCTGGGCACGGTGGCCCGGCTGGTGCAGCCCCGCGGCTTCGGTGGCGGGGACGTGAAGCTGCTCGGTCTGATCGGCCTGGTCCTGGGGTGGGCCGGGTGGGACGTGCTGGTCGCCGGGGTGTTCGCCGGGCTGCTGATCGGCGCCCTCGGCTCACTGGTGCTCGTCGCCGCCGGCCGGGCCGGCTGGCGCACCGCGGTCGCCTTCGGCCCACCGCTGCTGGCCGGTTCCTACGTCTTCCTACGTCGCGCTGGTCCTCGCCGCATCTGCCTGACCGGTTCCCTGTGCAGGGGCCCGGCCTGGGCCTGGGGAGGACGGGGGGCGAGGGGGTCCTTCTAGAATCGCCGCCATGTTGCGTTGGCTGACCGCAGGCGAGTCCCACGGGCAGCAGCTCACCGCGATCCTGGAGGGCCTGCCGGCCGGGGTGCGGGTGCAGACCACCGACCTCGACGCCCAGCTCTCCCGCCGTCGCCTCGGCCACGGCCGCAGCGCGCGGATGAGCTTCGAGGAGGACGTGGTCACCCTCACCGGCGGCGTCCGGCACGGGGTCACCCAGGGCGGGCCGATCGCCGTCCAGGTCGGCAACACCGAGTGGCCCAAGTGGTCCAGCGTGATGTCCGCGGACCCGGTGGACGCCGAGGTGCTGGCCGGCCAGGCCCGCAACGCCCCGCTCACCCGCCCGCGCCCGGGCCACGCCGACCTGCCCGGCATGCAGAAGTACGGCTTCGACGACGCCCGCCCGGTGCTCGAGCGCGCCAGCGCCCGGGAGACCGCGGCCCGGGTGGCGTTGGGCACGGTCGCGCAGGCGTTCCTGCACCAGGTGCTCGGCGTCCGGGTGGTCAGCCACGTGGTCGGCATCGGCCCGGTGACCGCCCCCGACGGCGTGCTGCCCGGCCCGGAGGACAACCCGCGGGTGGACGAGGACCCGGTGCGCTGCGCGGACCCGGCGACCAGCGCCCGGATGACCGCCGAGATCGACGACGCCCGCAGGTCCGGTGACACCCTGGGCGGCGTGGTCGAGGTCGTCGTCCACGGGCTGCCGCCGGGCCTGGGCAGCTCCGTGCACTGGGACCGGCGGCTGGACTCCCGGCTGGCCGGTGCGCTGATGGGCGTGCAGTCGGTGAAGGCCGTCGAGGTCGGTGACGGGCTGGCCACCGCCCGCCGCCGCGGCTCGGTGGCCCACGACGAGATCGACGTCGCCGAGGGCAGGCTGTCCCGGCGCACCGACCGGGCCGGGGGCATCGAGGGCGGCATGACCAACGGCGAGGTGCTGCGGGTGCGCGCGGCCATGAAGCCGATCAGCACCGTGCCCCGCGCGCTGGCCACCGTCGACACCGCCACCGGCGAGGCCGCGGTCGCGATCAACCAGCGCAGCGACGCCTGCGCCGTCCCGCGCGGCAGCGTCGTGATGGAGGCGATGGTCGCCCTGGTGCTGGCCGACGCGGTGCTGGAGAAGTTCGGCGGGGACTCGGTGCCCGAGACCCGCCGCAACGTCCAGGGCTACCTCGACGCGCTGACCTACCGGTGAGCGGTCCCGTGCTGGTCGTCGTCGGTCCGCCGGCGGCGGGCAAGACGACGGTGGGCACGGCTGTCGCCGCCGCGCTCGACGTCCCGTTCCGGGACACCGACGCCGATGTCGAGGCCGCCACCGGGACGACGGTGGCCGACCTGTTCGTGCAGCACGGCGAGCCGCACTTCCGGGAGCTGGAGGCCGCGGCCGTCGCCCGGGCGCTGGCCGAGCACGACGGCGTCCTGGCCCTGGGCGGGGGAGCGGTGCTCAGCCCGGCGACCCGTGAGCTGCTGGTCGCGTCCGGGTGCACCGTGGTCTGGCTGGACGTCGACGTCGCGTCCGCGGCGCACCGGGTGGGCCTGTCCCGCGACCGGCCGCTGCTGGCCGTCGACCCCCGTGCCGTGCTGCGCACCGTGCTCGAGGCCCGCGCTCCGCTCTACGCCGAGGTGTCCACCGTGACCGTCCCGACCGCCGGCCGCCCGGTCACCGACGTCGTCGCCGACGTGCTCGCCGCCACCGGGCAGGTGGCCCCGTGACCGCCCGGCGGATCACCGTCGCCGGCGACCGGCCCTACGACGTCCTCATCGGTCCCGGGGTGCAGGCCCAGCTCGGGCTGGTGCTCGACGGCACCGCGCGGGCCGCGGTCGTGCACAGCCCGCCGCTGGCCGCGGCCGCGGGCGCGGCGGTGGAGACCCTGCAGCAGTCGGGCATCGCCGCCGAGGCGGTCGTGGTGCCCGACGGCGAGGCCGCCAAGACCGCCGAGGTCGCCGCGGCGACCTGGGCGGAGTTCGGCCGCCTCGGGCTCACCCGCTCCGACGTCGTCGTGGGCATCGGCGGAGGAGCGGTCACCGACCTCGCCGGCTTCCTCGCCGCCACCTGGACGCGCGGCATCCGCGTGGTGCAGGTGCCCACCAGCCTGCTGGGCATGGTCGACGCCGCGGTCGGCGGCAAGACCGGCATCAACACCGCGGCCGGCAAGAACCTGGTCGGCGCCTTCCACCCGCCGGCCGCCGTCCTGGCCGACACCGATGCGCTCGCCGGGCTGCCCGGGGCCGAGTTCCGCTCCGGGCTGGCCGAGGTGGTCAAGTGCGGATTCATCGCCGACGGCCGGGTGCTGGAGCTGCTGGAGGCCGACCCGACCGGGCGGGCCGACACCACCGAGCTGATCGCCCGCGCCGTGCAGGTGAAGGCCGACGCGGTCGGCGAGGACCTCTACGACACCGGCCGCCGCGAGTTCCTCAACTACGGCCACACCCTCGCCCACGCCATCGAGCGGGTCGAGGACTTCCGCTGGCGGCACGGCGAGGCGGTCGCCGTGGGCCTGGTCTTCGCCGCCGAGCTCGCGGTGCGGGCCGGCCGGCTCTCCCGCGCCGACGCCGACCGGCACCGGCGGCTGATCGCGGCGATGGGGCTGCCGACGCGCTACGCCGGCGACTGGCCGGAGCTGCAGGCGGTGATGCGGCTGGACAAGAAGGCCCGCGGTGCCTCGCTGCGGTTCGTCGTCCTCGACGGGCTCGGCACACCGGGCATCCTGACCGACCCCGACCAGGCCTGGCTCGACGCCGCCTGGGCAGCTGTGGAGGACGCATGACCATCCAGGTGCTCAACGGCGCCAACCTCGGCCGGCTCGGCACCCGCGAGCCCGAGGTCTACGGCTCCACCACCCACGCCGAGCTGGTCGAGCTGATCGGCGCGGCCGCCACCGAGCTGGGGCTGGACGTCGTCGTCCGGCAGACCGACTCCGAGGCCGAGCTGCTCGGCTGGGTGCACGACGCCGCCGACGCCGGTGACCCGGTGGTGATCAACCCCGGTGGCTGGACGCACACCTCCGTGGTGCTGCGCGACGCGCTCGCCGCGCTGACCGCACCGCTGGTCGAGGTGCACATCAGCAACGTGCACGCCCGCGAGGCTTTCCGGCACCACTCCTACGTCTCCGCCGTCGCCGACGGCACGATCATCGGCCTGGGGGTGGCCGGCTACGAGCTGGCGCTGCGCTACCTGGCCGGGAAGGCCGCCCGATGAGCGAACGCGAGGCAGGACGCCGGGAGCGGCTGCGGGCGACCGCGGCGGCGAACGGGCTGGACGCCGTCCTGGTCACCAACCTGCTCAACGTCCGGTACCTGACCGGGTTCACCGGCTCCAACGGCGCGCTGCTGGTGCGCACCGGCGGCCGCGACCTGCTCGGCACCGACGGCCGGTACACCACCCAGGCCGGCGCCCAGGTGCCCGACGTGGAGCTGCTGATCGACCGGGCCACCCTGCCCGCGCTGGCCCGGGCCGCGCTGACCGGCGGGGCCACCCGGCTGGGCTACGAGTCGCACGTGGTCACCGTCGACGAGCTGCGCGGCCTCGAGGGGCTGGTCGGCGAGGCGGGTCGCGCCGTCGAGCTGGTGAGCGTCCGGCGCACGGTCGAGACGCTGCGCGCGGTCAAGGACGAGTTCGAGATCGAGGCGCTGCGCCGGGCGTGCGCGGTCGCCGACCGGGCGCTGGCCGAGCTGGCCGCCGAGGGGGCGCTGCGCCCGGGCCGCACCGAGCTGCAGGTCGGCCGGGAGCTCGACGCCCGGATGCTGGCCCTGGGTGCCGAGGCGCCCAGCTTCGAGACGATCGTGGCCGCCGGCGCGAACTCCGCGATCCCGCACCACCGGCCCGACTCCACCGAGCTGCGCGACGGCGACTTCCTCAAGCTCGACTTCGGCGCGACCGTCGACGGCTACCACTCCGACATGACCCGCACGTTGGTGCTGGGCTCCGCCGCGGACTGGCAGCGGGAGGTGTACGAGCTGGTCGCGGCGTCCCAGGCGGCCGGCCGGGCGGCGCTGGCCGTGGGTGCCGACGTCACCGCCGTCGACGCTGCGGCCCGCGACGTCATCGTCGCCGCCGGGCACGGCGAGCACTTCACCCACGGCCTCGGGCACGGGGTGGGGCTGGAGATCCACGAGGCTCCGGGCATCTCGGCGCTGGGTGCCGGTAGTCTGGCGGCTGGCATGGCCGTCACCGTGGAGCCAGGGGTGTACCTGCCCGGCCACGGCGGTGTCCGGATCGAGGACACCTTGATCGTCACGGACGACGCGCCCGAGTTGTTGACCCTCACGAGCAAGGAACTGCTGGTCCTCTAGATGGCTACCACCAACGACCTCAAGAACGGCACCGTCCTCAACCTGGACGGCCAGCTGTGGACCGTCACCGACTTCCAGCACGTGAAGCCGGGCAAAGGTGGCGCCTTCGTGCGCACGACCCTGAAGAACGTGCTGTCGGGCAAGGTCGTCGACCGGACGTTCAACGCCGGCCTGAAGATCGAGACGGCCAACGTCGACAAGCGGTCGATGACGTTCCTCTACGCCGACGGCACCGACTACGTTTTCATGGACGGCGACACGTTCGAGCAGATCTACGTGCCCGGCACGACGCTCGGCGACGGCGCGAACTACCTGCTGGAGAACACCGAGGTCACGGTGGCGGTGCACAACGACACCCCGCTGTACGTCGAGCTCCCGGTGACCATGGAGCTCGTGGTGCAGCACACCGACCCGGGCCTGCAGGGCGACCGCTCCACCGGCGGCACGAAGCCCGCGACCCTGGAGACCGGTGCGGAGGTCCAGGTCCCGCTGTTCATCACCACCGGCGAGAAGCTGAAGATCGACACCCGCGACGGCCGCTACCTCGGCCGGATCAGCTGATGTCGTCCCTGCCCACCCGGCCCGCCCGCTAGTGGCAGCCCGCACCAAGGCGCGCAAGCGCGCGGTCGACGTCCTCTACGAGGCCGACCTCCGCCGCAGCGACCCGCTCGCCGTCCTGCGCGACCGGGTCGCCGACGGCACCCCGCCGGTGCCCGACCACTCGGTCCGGTTGGTCGAGGGCGTCGTGGAGCAGCAGGCGAGGATCGACGAGCTGATCGAGGCCCACGCCTCGGGCTGGTCGCTGGACCGGCTGCCCGACGTCGACCGCGCGATCCTGCGGATGGCGGTCTACGAGCTGCTGTGGGTCGACGACGTCCCCGACGCCGTAGTGATCGACGAGGCGGTGGAGCTGGCCAAGACGCTATCCACCGACGACTCGCCGTCCTACGTCAACGGCGTCCTCGGCGGCATCGTGCGGGCCGAGATCCCCACCTGAGGAAGGGCCCCGCTGCCCCTGCGCCTCGCACGCTCGGCGCGGGCCCCTGCAGCGGGGCCGGACGCCCACGGCCCACTCCGGCTCCCGGAGTGGGCCGTGCGCGTTCACGTGTCGTCGTACTGCGGGCATGGCCCGACGGAACCGCAGCGCTCCCGAGAAGTCGTGCGACGACCCGGAGGCAGCACCGACCGTGGTGTCCCGGGAGTGGGAGCACGCATCGGGCCTGGTGGTGGGCCGCTCGACCGGTGTGCGAGGTCTGCGGTACGTGGATCCGGCGGAACCGCGGCTGGACGCAGCGCTGATCGCACGGATGGACGAGTGGGCCGGCCGGATGGACGCGCTGACGCCGTACCTGATCGGTGACCGGCAGACCGGACGACGAGCTGGAGCCCGCGGCGCTGGACCGCGAACTGCTGACGCTGGCCCACGAGGTGCAGCACCGGGTGGACCCGGACGTCGAGGTGCTGGTGCACGGGCAGACGGTGCGTGACCACCGCCACCGCTGAGCGGCCCCACCGGGCCGACGGGACGTCCGCCACCTCCTCGCGCCGTGCGCGCGGCGTCCGCCGTGAGATCTGCGATCTCGTGGTCTCCGGCGGCGGGTGGCCACGAGATCGCAGATCTCGCGGCCGGCCCGGAACGCGGACGAGGCCCCACCCGCGGTGTGGGTGGGGCCTCGTCGGGCGCTGGGGTCAGCGCGGGGCGCGTCGGCGGTCGCCGTAGGCGTCGTCCTCGTCGTCGTTGACGTAGATGCTGCCGTCGGCGCCGGGGGAGAGCACGCCCCACTCGATGAGCCGGGTGGTCAGCTCGTCGGGGCTCATGTCGTAGATGATCGCCAGCGACTTGAGGTCCTCGGCGCGGATCGAGAGCACCTTGCCGTTGTAGTCGTGCCGCTGCGCCTGAATGGTGGAGGCGTAGCGGGCCAGCGGGCCGGCCTCGTCGGCGGGCAGCGAGCCCAGCGACTCGAGATTGAGCACGATCTTGGTGCTCTTGGTCACCGCCGAGCTGGGACGCGGGTCGGGCAGCAGCTCGGAGACCGGGACGCCGTAGAACACGGCGAGCTCGGAGAGCCGCTGCACGGTGACCGCACGGTCGCCGCGCTCGTAGGAGCCGACCACCACGGCCTTCCATCGGCCGTGGGACTTGTCCTCCACGCCCTGCAACGACAGCCCCTGCTGGTTGCGGATGGCTCGCAGGCGGGCGCCCAGCGCCCTGGAGTAGTCGGTGCTCATGACCCTCTGCTCACTGACTGTCGTCGGTTCGGAACGGTTCTGGTCACGGAGAGTACTTGTCTTCTGGATGTGGCGACAGTCAAGGGCACCCGAACGGGGGAGCGGGCCCGGTCGGGCCCCCGGATCCGGTGGATTGGGAGTCACCAGGGCGGGTGCAGTACGGTCGATGTCGGTCCCACCCGCCGTCGGCCCAGGCCGGGGGCGGGATCTCCTTTAACGACCCGTCCCGTGAGGCGGGGAAGGAGGCTTGATGACCACGTCATCAGAGCTGCCCGCACCACCGGTCCTCCCGCTGCTCACCGCCGAGGACGTCGCCCGCGTCGTCGACCGCGTGGCCCACCAGCTCATCGAGAAGGCCGGCGCCCACCTGGCCGACCTGGTCCTGGTCGGCATCCCGACCCGCGGCGCCCCGCTGGCCCGCCGGCTCGCCGCCCGGATCGAGTCCTTCAGCGGCACCCCGGTCGACGTCGGCACCGTCGACATCACCCTCTACCGCGACGACCTGCGGTTGCGCGGTGTGCGCGCGCTGGAGGACACCCGGATGCCCGGGTCCGGCGTCGACGGCCGGCTGGTCGTCCTCGTCGACGACGTCCTGTTCTCCGGCCGCTCGGTCCGCGCCGCCCTCGACGCGCTGCGCGACCTGGGCCGGCCCCGCGCGGTGCAGCTCGCCGTCCTCGTCGACCGCGGCCACCGCGAGCTGCCGATCCGCGCCGACTACGTCGGCAAGAACGTGCCCACGTCGCGCAGCCAGAAGGTCGAGGTCCACCTGACCGAGATCGACGGCCTGGACGAGGTCCTGCTGACCGGGGGCGAGCAGTGAGGAAGCACCTGCTGGAGGTCGCCGACCTCGACCGCGCCGACGCCACCCTGGTGCTGGACACCACCGCCCAGATCGAGCAGGCGCTGGCCGGGCGCGAGGTGAAGAAGCTGCCCACCCTGCGCGGCCGCACGGTGGTCAACCTCTTCTTCGAGGACTCCACCCGCACCCGGATCAGCTTCGAGCTGGCCGCCAAGCGGCTGAGTGCCGACGTCATCAACTTCTCCGCCAAGGGCAGCAGCGTCTCCAAGGGCGAGAGCCTCAAGGACACCGCGCTGACCCTGGAGGCGATGGGCGCTGACGGCATCGTCGTGCGGCACCCGGCCTCCGGTGCCCCGCACCGGCTGGCCCAGTGGGTGGCCGGCAGCGTGGTCAACGCCGGTGACGGCACCCACGAGCACCCCACCCAGGCCCTGCTGGACGCCTACACGATCCGGCAGCGGTTGGGCCGGCTCGACGGCGTGCGGGTGGCGATCGTCGGCGACGTGCTGCACTCCCGGGTCGCCCGCTCCAACGTCGGCCTGCTCACCACGCTCGGTGCCGAGGTCACCCTGGTCGCCCCGCCCACCCTGCTGCCGGTGGGCGTCGAGACCTGGCCGGTGGCGGTCGGCTACGACCTGGACGCCGTCCTGCCCACGGCCGACGTGGTGATGATGCTGCGGGTGCAGGCGGAGCGGATGAACGCCTCGTTCTTCCCCAGCGTGCGCGAGTACAGCCGCCGCTACGGCCTGGACGGACGGCGGATGGCGGCGCTGACCGACGACGCCATCGTCATGCACCCCGGCCCGATGAACCGCGGCATGGAGATCGCCGCCGAGGTGGCCGACTCGCCCCGCTCCACGGTCGTCGCCCAGGTCGGCAACGGCGTCTCCGTGCGCATGGCCGTCCTGTACCTGCTGCTGGGAGGAGCTCCCGAATGACCACCCTGATCACGAACGTGCGGCCCTACGGCGAGGACGCCGTCGACGTCCGCATCGAAGACGGCCGGATCACCGAGATGGCGCCGGGCCTGGACGCCCGGGACGCCGAGGTCGTCGACGGCACCGGGCTGGTCGCGCTGCCCGGGCTGGTCGACCTGCACACCCACCTGCGCGAGCCGGGCCGGGAGGACGCCGAGACCGTCGAGACCGGCAGCCGGGCCGCGGCGCTGGGCGGGTTCACCGCGGTGCACGCGATGGCCAACACCGACCCGGTCGCGGACACCGCGGGCGTGGTGGAGCAGGTGTGGCGGCTGGGCCGCCACGCCGGGCTGGTCGACGTCGTCCCGGTCGGTGCGGTGACCGTGGGCCTGGGTGGTGAGCGGCTGGCCGAGCTCGGCGCGATGGCCGACTCCGCGGCCCGGGTGCGGGTGTTCTCCGACGACGGGCACTGCGTCGCCGACCCGGCGCTGATGCGCCGCGCGCTGGAGTACGTCAAGGCCCTGGACGGCGTCGTCGCCCAGCACGCCGAGGAGCCGCGGCTCACCGTGGGCGCGCAGATGAACGAGGGCGAGCGCTCCGCCCGGCTCGGGCTGGCCGGCTGGCCGGCCGCCGCCGAGGAGGCGGTGATCGCCCGGGACGTGCTGCTCGCCGGCCACGTCGGGGCCCGGCTGCACGTCTGCCACGTCTCCACCGCCGGATCGGTGGACATCCTGCGCTGGGCGAAGTCCCGCGGGGTGCTGGTGACCGCCGAGGTCACCCCGCACCACCTGCTGCTCACCGACGAGTGCGCGGAGGGCTACGACCCGGTGTTCAAGGTCAACCCGCCGCTGCGCACCGACGCCGACGTGGCTGCGCTGCGGGCCGGGCTGGCCGACGGCACGATCGATGCCGTCGCCACCGACCACGCCCCGCACGCGGTGGAGGACAAGGAGAGCGAGTGGGCCGCCGCCCGCCCGGGGATGCTCGGGCTGGAGCAGGCACTGGCGATCGTGGTGCAGACCATGGTCGAGCCCGGCCTGCTCGACTGGCGCGGCGTCGCCGACCGGATGTCGGTCCGCCCGGCGGCCATCGGCCGCCTCTCCGACCGCGGCATCGAGTCCCACGGCCGCCCGCTCGCCGTCGGCGAGCCGGCCAACCTGCTGCTGCTCGACCCCGCGCACCGGTCGGTCGTCGACCCGGCCGCGCTGGCCAGCCGCAGCCGCAACAGCCCCTATGCCGGCCGGGAGCTCCCCGGCCGGGTGGTCGCCACGTTCCTGCGGGGCGTGCCGACCGTGCTCGACGGAGAGGCGCAGAAGTGAGTCACGAACACGACGCAGGAGCGGGCACCGCAGCGAGCGCCGGCGGGCGAGGAGCGGAGCGGGCGCGGAGCGGAGCACCCGGCGCAGCGATCCTCGTGCTCGAGGACGGCAGGACCTTCCACGGCGAGTCCTACGGCGCGACCGGCACGACGGTCGGGGAAGCGGTGTTCTCCACCGGGATGACCGGCTACCAGGAGACGCTCACCGACCCCAGCTACGCCGGCCAGATCGTGGCGATGACCGCCCCGCACATCGGCAACACCGGCGTCAACGGCGAGGACGACGAGAGCCGCCGCATGTGGGTGGCCGGCTTCGTCGTCCGCGACCCCGCGCGGCGCCCGGCGAACTGGCGCGCCACCGGCAGCCTGGACGACGAGCTGGTCGCCCAGGGCGTGGTGGGCATCAGCGGCCTCGACACCCGCGCGCTCACCCGGCACCTGCGCGACCGCGGCGCCATGCGCGCCGGCATCAGCACCGAGCTGGGCGCCGACGAGCTGCTCGCCCGGGTGACCGGCAGCCCGGAGATGACCGGCGCCGACCTCGCGCCCGAGGTCAGCACCGACCAGCCCTACGTCGTCCCGGCGGTGGGGGAGAAGCGGTTCACCATCGCCGCCCTCGACCTGGGCATCAAGACCGCCACCCCGCGGTACCTGGCCGAGCTCGGCGTGGAGACCCACGTGCTCCCCGCGCGAGCGACCGCCGCGCAGCTGCTCGAGGCCGGCGTGGACGGCGTCTTCGTCTCCAACGGCCCCGGCGACCCGGCGGCCGCCGACTACGCGGTCGAGGCGGTCCGCGGGGTGCTGGCCGCCCGGCGTCCGCTGTTCGGCATCTGCTTCGGCAACCAGATCCTCGGCCGCGCGCTGGGGCTGGGCACCTACAAGCTGCGCTTCGGCCACCGCGGGCTGAACCAGCCGGTGCTCGACCGGGTCAGCGGCACCGTGCGGGTCACCAGCCACAACCACGGCTTCGCCGTCGACGCCCCGCTCGACCGGCCCACCGACACCCCGTTCGGGCCGGTCGAGGTCAGCCACGTGGGCCTCAACGACCAGGTGGTCGAGGGGCTGCGGCTGCTCGACGCCCCGGCGTTCAGCGTCCAGTTCCACCCGGAGGCCGCGGCCGGGCCGCACGACGCGAACCCGCTGTTCGGCCGGTTCGTCGACCTGATGACGGCCGAGCGCGAGCGCGGGCAAGCGGTCAGCCCTCCGCTGACCGTGCAGGACACCACCGGCGAGAAGGGGGCCTGAGATGCCCAAGCGCACCGACCTGAAGCACGTCCTGGTCATCGGCTCCGGCCCGATCGTCATCGGCCAGGCCAGCGAGTTCGACTACTCCGGCACCCAGGCCTGCCGGGTGCTCAAGGCCGAGGGGCTGCGGGTCAGCCTGGTCAACAGCAACCCGGCGACGATCATGACCGACCCCGAGGTCGCCGACGCCACCTACATCGAGCCGCTGACCCCGGAGTTCGTCGAGCGGGTCATCGCCGAGGAGCGCCCGGACGCGGTGCTGGCCACCCTCGGTGGGCAGACGGCGCTGAACATCGCCATCGGCCTGTTCGAGAACGGAGTGCTGGACAAGTACGGCGTGCAGCTGATCGGCGCCGACGTCGAGGCGATCAACCGCGGTGAGGACCGGCAGCGGTTCAAGGACATCGTCCGCTCGATCGGCGCCGACGCCCCGCGCTCCACGGTCTGCGGCACCGTCGCGGAGGCGATCGCCACCGCCGAGGAGGTCGGTTACCCGGTCGTCATCCGGCCCAGCTTCACCATGGGCGGGCTGGGCTCGGGGATCGCCACCGACGAGGCGATGCTGCGCCGGATGGCCGGCCACGGCCTGGCCGACTCGCCCGTGCACACCGTCCTCATCGAGGAGTCGGTGCTGGGCTGGAAGGAGTTCGAGCTCGAGCTGATGCGCGACCGCAGCGACAACGTGGTGGTCATCTGCTCGATCGAGAACATCGACGCGATGGGCGTGCACACCGGTGACTCGGTGACCGTCGCCCCGGCGATGACCCTCACCGACCGCGAGTACCAGCAGATGCGCGACGTCGGCATCGCCGTGCTGCGCGAGGTCGGCGTGGAGACCGGGGGCTGCAACATCCAGTTCGCCGTGCACCCGGAGACCGGCCGGCTGGTGGTGATCGAGATGAACCCGCGGGTGTCCCGGTCGTCGGCGCTGGCGTCGAAGGCCACCGGCTTCCCGATCGCCAAGATCGCCGCCAAGCTGGCCATCGGCTACACCCTGGACGAGATCACCAACGACATCACCGGGGTCACCCCGGCCTCGTTCGAGCCGTCGCTGGACTACGTGGTCGTCAAGATCCCGCGGTTCGCCTTCGAGAAGTTCCCGAACGCCGACCCGCGGCTGACCACCACGATGAAGAGCGTCGGTGAGGTGATGGCCATGGGCCGCAACTTCACCGAGGCCCTCGGCAAGGCCATGCGCTCCACCGAGACCAGCGCCGCCGGGTTCTGGACCGACAACGCCGAGCCCGCCGACGCAGCTGCGCTGGTGGAGCAGCTGCGCACCCCGGTCGACGGCCGGCTCTACACCGCCCAGCGGGCGCTGGCCGCCGGCGCGACCGTGGCCGAGGTGTCGGCGGCCAGCGGTTACGACGCCTGGTTCGTCGACCAGATCGCGCTGGTGAACGAGATCGGCGAGGAGCTCCGCGAGGCGCCCTCGCTGACCCCGGAACTGCTGCGGCGGGCCAAGCGGCACGGCCTGAGCGACCGGCAGGTCGCCGTGCTGCGGCCCGAGCTGGCCGGTGAGGACGGCGTCCGGGTGCTGCGTTGGCGCCTCGGCATCCGGCCGGTCTACAAGACCGTGGACACCTGCGCCGCCGAGTTCGCCGCGAAGACGCCGTACCACTACTCCTCCTACGACTCCGAGACCGAGGTCGAGCCGCGCACGAAGCCGGCGGTGCTGATCCTGGGCTCCGGGCCCAACCGGATCGGCCAGGGCGTGGAGTTCGACTACTCCTGCGTGCACGCGGTGATGGCGCTGCAGGACGCCGGCTACGAGGCGGTGATGGTCAACTGCAACCCCGAGACCGTCTCCACCGACTACGACACCGCCGACCGGCTGTACTTCGAGCCGCTGACGTTCGAGGACGTGCTGGAGGTCGTCGAGGCCGAGCGCGCCGCCGGCCCGGTCGCCGGGGTCATCTGCACCCTGGGCGGGCAGACGCCGCTGGCGCTGGCGCAGCGGCTCAAGGACGCCGGCGTCCCGGTGCTGGGCACCTCCCCGGAGGCGATCGACGCCGCCGAGGACCGCGGCGAGTTCTCCCGGGTGCTCTCCGACACCGGGCTGCTGGCGCCCAAGCACGGCATGGCGACGACGTTCGCCCAGGCGCAGGAGATCGCCGCGAGCATCGGCTACCCGGTGCTGGTGCGGCCCTCCTACGTGCTCGGCGGGCGCGGCATGGAGATCGTCTACGACGACGCCACGCTGGAGTGCTACATCCGCCGGGCCACCGAGGTGAGCACCGACCACCCGGTGCTGGTCGACCGGTTCCTCGAGGACGCCGTGGAGATCGACGTCGACGCGCTCTACGACGGCACCGACCTGTTCCTGGGCGGGGTCATGGAGCACATCGAGGAGGCCGGCATCCACTCCGGCGACTCGGCGTGCGCGCTGCCGCCGATCACCCTGAGCGGGGTGGACCTGCTGACCATCCGGGCGGCCACCGAGGCGCTCGCCGCGCGGATCGGGGTGCGCGGGCTGATGAACGTGCAGTACGCGCTCAAGGACGACGTCCTCTACGTGCTGGAGGCCAACCCGCGGGCCAGCCGCACGGTGCCGTTCGTGTCCAAGGCGACCGCCGTCCAGCTGGCCAAGGCCGCCGCCCGGATCGCGGTGGGGGAGTCGATCGCCTCGCTGCGCACCGCCGGGGTGCTGCCGGTCACCGGTGACGGCACCGACCTGCCGGTCGACGGGCCGATCTCGGTGAAGGAGGCCGTGCTGCCCTTCCACCGGTTCCGCACCAGCGACGGCCAGGGCGTCGACACGATCCTCGGCCCGGAGATGAAGTCCACCGGTGAGGTGATGGGCATCGACGCGGAGTTCGGCACCGCGTTCGCCAAGTCCCAGACCGCGGCCTACGGCGACCTGCCCACCTCCGGGACGGTCTTCGTGTCGCTGGCCAACCGGGACAAGCGCTCGGCGGTCTTCCCGGTCAAGCGGCTGGCCGACCTGGGCTTCACCGTGCTGGCCACCGAGGGCACCGCGCAGGTGCTGCGGCGCAACGGTGTCGCCTGCGAGGTCGTGGGCAAGTTCTCCGAGGGGCCGGGCAACTGCGTGGCGCGGATCTTGGCCGGGGACATCGCCCTGGTGGTCAACACCCCGTTCGGGACCCCGGGCAACAGCGGCCCGCGGCTGGACGGCTACGAGATCCGCACCGCCGCGGTGAGCATGGGGGTGCCGTGCATCACCACCGTGCAGGGCATGGCGGCCACCGTGCAGGGCGTGGAGGCGATGCGCCGCGGGGACCTCGGTGTCCGCAGCCTGCAGGAGCTGCACCAGGTGCTCGCCGCTGCCCAGGCCGCTGCCGCGGTGACCGCGCAGGCCGCCGGGGCGAACGGGTGAGCGGCGGCGGCGCGGTGCTGGCCGGGGAGGAGGTCGTGGCGGACCTGCAGCGTGAGCTGCGCGCCGCCGGGCTGACCGGCACCGTCCTCCGCGGGCTGTCCGCCGCCGCCGTCGCCCGGCTGGACGGCGCCGCCGACCGCGCCGCGCCGTCCTGGGCGACCGACGTCACCGCCCGGCTGGACCAGGGCGGGCTGGACGGCGGGGACCTGCCCGCCCTCGTCCGGTTGCTGGCGACCACGGGACAGCAGCGGTTGCTGGCCCGTGCCGGCGTGCGCTACCCCGCCTACGCGCTGACCGACGACGTGGCCGGCGCGCGCGTCGGGCCGCCCGGTCCGCGGCTGCCGGTGCGCCCGCGGGCCACCGGCAGCTGGGAGGTGCTCGGCCGGCGCACCGGATTCCCGATCGGGGTGCCGGCCTGCCCGCTGACCGGCACCGCCGCGTGGGTGCAGTACCTGGCCGGCAACGGTTTCAACCTGATCACCTACAAGACCGTCCGCAGCCGGGCGCACGCGGCCAACCCGTTCCCGAACTGGGCGTTCGTGCCCGGGGTGCGCGAGCCGTTCGCGCTCGGCGCTGCGCCGCCGGTGGTCGTCTCCGAGCCCTCGGACTGGGTGCCGCCCGGTGACCCCGCGGTGACCAGCACCAACTCCTTCGGGGTGCCCTCGCCCGACCCGGCGGTCTGGACCGAGGACGTCGCCGCCGCCGTGCGCTGCCTGGCCCCCGACCAGCTGCTGCTGGTCAGCGTGCTGGGCGAGGACGACGGCGAGGGCCCACCCCGGCTGCAGGCCATCGCCGACGACTTCGCCCGCACCGCGCGGCTGGCCGAGGCCGCCGGCGCACCGGTGGTGGAGCTCAACCTCTCCTGCCCGAACGCGCTGGACACCGGCGGCGGGGTGCGGCCCCCGATCTGCCTGGACGCCGAGCTGACCACCGCGATCGTGGAGACCACCCGGCGTGCGCTGTCGTCCAGCACCGGCCTGGTCGCCAAGGTCTCCTGGCTCGACGGGCCGGCGCTGGCCGGTCTGATCCCGCGGATCGCGCCGCACCTGGACGGGGTGGCGGCGATCAACACCGTGCAGTGCGCCGTGCAGCGCGCCGACGGGAGGCCCACCTTCCCCGGCCGCCCGCTGGCCGGGGTGTCGGGCCGGGCGGTGCGGGACCTGGCGCTGGACGTCACCGCCCGGCTGCTGGAGCTGCGCGCCGCCGGCGGCCACCGCTTCGACGTGCTGGCGATGGGCGGGGTGACCGACCCGGCCAGCGCCGCGGCGCTGCTGGAGCTGGGCGCGGCCGGGGTGCAGAGCGCCACCGGCGCCTTCGCCGACCCCTTCCTCGCCCGGGCCTGCGTCGAGCAGCTCGCCGGGGCGCCGGCGTGACCGGCCCGTTCGGCGCCCGCCTCGCCGCCGCCGTCGCCGCCCGGGGGCCGCTGTGCGTCGGCATCGACCCGCACCGGGAGCTGCTGCTGGAGTGGGGGCTCCCCGACGACGTGGCGGGCCTGCGCCGGTTCACCGACCTCGTGGTCGACGCCCTGGCCGGGCACGTCGCCGTCCTGAAACCCCAGCTGGCCTTCTACGAGCGGCACGGGTCGGCCGGCCTGGCCGTGCTCGAGGACGCCGTCGCCCGGGCGCGGGCGGTCGGTGCGCTGGTGCTGCTGGACGCCAAGCGCGGTGACATCGGCTCGACCATGGCCGGCTACGCCGACTACCTGCGCCCGGACCACCCGCTCGCGGTCGACGCCCTCACCGTGAGCCCCTACCTCGGCCCCGGCTCGCTGGAGCCGGCTCGCCGGACCGCCGAGGAGTTCGGCGGCGGGCTGTTCGTGCTCGCCCGCACCTCCAACCCCGACGCCGCCACCTTCCAGTCCGCCGTCGCCGGGAGACGCACGGTCGCGCAGACCGTCGTCGACACCGTGGGCGGCTGGAACGGGGCGGGGGAGCCCGGCTGGGGCCCGGGCACCGGCTCGCACGGGGTCGTCGTCGGTGCCACGCTGACCGAGCTGGACGTCGACCTGTCCGGGCTGGGCGGGCCGGTGCTCGCCCCCGGGCTCGGTGCCCAGGGCGGGTCGGTCGCCGACCTGCGCCGGCTGTTCGGTGACCGGGCCGTCGTCCCGTCGGTGTCCCGCGACGTGCTGCGGGCCGGGGCGGACCCCGCCGCCCTGCGTGCCGCCGCCGACCGGTGGACGGCCGAGCTCGGCGCATGAGCCGCGCGGCGCGGTGGCTGGCGCCGGCCCTCGGGGCGGCGCTGTGCGCAGCCGGCGTCGCGGTCTTCCGGCGGACGAACACCGCCCGCCGGCCCGGGGAAGGCGACTGGGCGGCCTATGCGCCGCTGGAGGCGGGCCAGGCCTACCAGAGCGAGCTGACGGTCACGTTCGACGACCGCTGGTCGCTGCTGTGGACCACCGGGCACCTGCTCGGCGTCGGGCTGCTCGTCCTCGGGCTGCTGGTGCTCGCCGGGTGGGCCGGGTGGCGGCTCGCGCGCCGGTGGGCCGGCCGGCGCACCCGCCGCACGGCCCCGGTCCTGGGTGCCCTGGCGGGCCTGCTCACGATCGCGGGAGCCGTCGTGCTGGCGGCTCCGGCCCGGCCGCCGGTGGTGACGTACGGGGGCAGCTACCAACCGCTGTCGTGCCCCTTCCTGCCCGGGTGCGGCGCCGCCGCGTCCGTGCAGCTGGATGCGGCGCAGCTGGCCGGCCTGGGCGCGGCCGTCCTCGGCGCGGCGCCCCTCGCCGGGGTGGCCGGCTGGTGGGCGGCGACCTCCGCCGGGGGCCAGGGGAGGAGCGGAGCGGCCTGGGGGGCTGTGGTGGCCGGGGCGCTGCTGTCCGCGGCGGGCGTCGTCCTGGCCGCGGGCGCACCCGCTGCGGACCCGGAGCTGGTGTTCCTGTCGCCGGAGCAGTACGACCAGCTCGGCACTGCGGCCTGGCTCGCCGGCGCCGGCCGGGTGCTCGTCGGCGTGGGCGCCCTGCTGGTCGCAGGGGCCGCCCCGTGGCTCGTGGGCGGGGACCGTCCGGTGCGGGCCCGGCGGGCGGCCGGTGCGGTCCTCGGGGCGGGCGCCGGCCCGGCCGTCCTCGGGGCGGGGCTGCTGTGGTCGGCCCGTGCGAGCCGGCCGGCGGTGGAGGGCACTGTCCCGGACGCCCTGCTCGGGCCGGGGCGGTGGACCGGTCTGGTCCTCGTGCTGGTCGGTGGTGCCCTGCTGGGTGCCGGTGCCCGGCGGGTGACCGGACGGCGACCCGCGGGCTGACCAGGAGTGACGAGGCCGTTACCGGACCGTCCGGTCCACCGCGCGTCCGGCGAAGCACACCCGTCCACCCCGACGGACACGGGGTCCAGCGTGACCAGCCGGTTCAGGGTGACTAGGTTGGCGGCCAGGCTCATCAGCAGGGCCACCTGCAGGCTGACCCAGACCTCGAACACCCCGCCGGTCGCAGGGCCGGCACGAACACGATTGGGTTGCTCCGTGCCCCTTCCCGAGTTGTCCCCCGAACAGCGCGCCGCTGCCCTGGAGAAGGCCGCCGCGGCCCGCAAGGCCCGCGCCGAGCTCCGCGAGAAGCTCAAGGCCAAGGGCATCACGGTCGGTGACGTCCTCAAGCAGGGCGAGACCGACGAGGTCATCGGCAAGATGCGCGTCTCCGCCGTCCTGGAGTCCCTCCCGGGCGTCGGCAAGGCCCGCGCCGCCAAGATCATGGAGCGGCTGGAGATCTCCCCGACCCGCCGCGTCCGCGGCCTGGGCGCCAACCAGCGCAAGGCGCTGGAGGCCGAGTTCGCCGGCGAGCAGGTCCAGCCCGACCAGATCCCGGCCGAGGGCGCACTCTGAGCGGACCCGCGGTGGCCTGCGGCCAGATCGGTTCGACGCGTGGCTGACCTGAACCGTGCGCGGCTGACCGTGCTCTCCGGCCCCTCCGGGGTGGGCAAGGGCACGGTCGTCGCGGAGGTGCGGCGCCGGCACCCCGAGGTCTGGGTGTCGGTGTCGGTGACCACCCGGGCCCCGCGCCCGGGCGAGGTCGACGGCGAGCACTACTGGTTCGTCGACGGCGACTTCTTCGACAACCTGGTCGCCACCGACGGGCTGCTGGAGTGGGCGGAGTACGCCGGCAACCGCTACGGCACGCCCCGGGCCCCGGTCGAGGAGCAGCTGCGTGCCGGGTCCCCGGCGCTGCTGGAGATCGAGCTGCAGGGCGCCCGGCAGGTGCGCGAGCGCGCGCCGGAGGCCCAGCTGGTCTTCCTGGCCCCGCCGTCGTGGGCCGCGCTGGTCAGCCGGCTGGCCGGCCGGGGCACCGAGCACCCCGAGGTGCAGGAGCGCCGGCTGGCCCTCGCGCAGGCCGAGCTGGACGCCTCCGGCGAGTTCGACGTGGTGGTCGTCAACGACGACGTGGCCAGAGCGGCGGACGAGTTGGTAGGCTTGCTGACTGCGCCTCCGCCCGCTGGTCCCTGACCGCGGCGGAGACGCACCCGAGGCGACCGTGCGGAGCACATCCGCCGCCCGCCCGCACACCGAGTTGAGGAGCACGCCCGCCCGTGTCCGGAGTCGCACCCGCCCCTGAGGGCATCACCAACCCGCCGATCGACGAGCTGCTCGAGCGCACCAGCAGCAAGTACGGCCTGGTCATCTACGCCGCCAAGCGCGCGCGCCAGATCAACGCCTACTACAGCCAGCTCTCCGAGGGCCTGCTGGAGTACGTCGGCCCGCTGGTCGACACCGCTCCCCAGGAGAAGCCGCTGTCGATCGCGCTGCGCGAGATCAACGAGGGCCTGCTCACCCACACCGCCGGCGAGAACTGAACAAGGACCCCCTCGCCCCCCACCGCTCGCAGGCTCGCGGTGGGCCCCTGCGAGGGGGCCGGTGCGCTCGTTGTGGTGAAGTCCCCGGCACCTGGTGCCGGGGACTTCGTCGTGCCTGGCGGAGGATGACCGCATGAGCAGGATCGTGCTGGGCGTCGGTGGCGGCGTCGCGGCCTACAAGTCCGCGCTGCTTCTGCGGGCGCTCACCGCCGCCGGCCACGACGTGCGCGTCGTCCCGACCGCCTCGGCGCTGCGCTTCGTCGGTGCGGCGACCTTCGAGGCGCTGTCGGGCAACCCAGTGTCCACCGAGGTGTGGGACGACGTCCCCGAGGTCGCCCACGTGCGGATCGGGCAGACCGCCGACCTGGTGCTGGTCAACCCGGCCACCGCCGACCTGCTGGCCCGCGCCGCCACCGGCCGGGCCGACGACCTGCTCACCGCCACGCTGCTGACCGCGCGCGCACCCGTCGTCTTCGTGCCGGCCATGCACACCGAGATGTGGCTGCACCCGGCCACGCAGGACAACGTGGCCACGCTGCGCCGGCGCGGGTCGGTCGTGCTGCCCCCGGCCGTCGGCCGGCTCACCGGCCCGGACTCCGGGCCCGGGCGGCTGCCCGAGCCCGCCGACGTCGCCGCGCTCGCCGAGCTGGTGCTCGCCGCCGGCCCCGGCGCGCTGGCCCAGGACCTCACCGGCCGCCGGGTCGTGATCAGCGCCGGGGGCACCCGCGAGGCGCTGGACCCGGTCCGCTTCCTGGGCAACCGCTCCTCGGGCCGGCAGGGCTGGGCGCTGGCCCGGGTCGCCGCCGCCCGGGGGGCCGACGTCGTCCTGGTCGCGGCCAACGTCGAGGCGCCGGCGCCCTTCGGCGTCCGCGTCGTCGGGGTGGGGTCGACCGAGGAGCTGCGGACCGCGGTGCACGCGGAGGCCGCCGGCGCCGACGTGGTCGTGATGGCCGCCGCGGTCGCCGACTTCCGGCCGGTCACCGTCGCCGGCAGCAAGCTGAAGAAGGGCGGGGCCGCGGAGCCGTCGTCGCTGCAGCTGGTGCGCAACCCCGACGTCCTGGTCGAGCTGGTCGCGGCCCGCCCGGCCGGTCAGCGGGTGGTCGGCTTCGCCGCCGAGACCGGCGACGCGGAGGCCGACGTGCTGACCCACGCCCGCGCGAAGCTCGCCCGCAAGGGCGTCGACCTGCTGGTGGTCAACGACGTCTCCGCCGGGCGGGTGTTCGGCCGCCCGGACAACGAGGTGACCCTGCTGGACGCAGACGGCACGGCCACCGCGGTCCCGGCCGCGGGCAAGGACGTCGTGGCCGCCGCGATCTGGGACCGGGTGGTGGCCGACCTCCCCCCGCGGGGCTGACCCGACCGCCGCCGACGACCCCTGTCGGCACCCGCCGGTACCCTCGGCCGCCGGGGCTCCCGACCACCGCCGGAGGCCCTCCCGACCGCGATCCACGTGGTCGGCAGCCGACTGCAGGGAGAACCCAGTGCCACGCCGTCTCTTCACGTCCGAGTCGGTGACCGAGGGCCACCCGGACAAGATCGCCGACCAGATCAGCGACGCGATCCTCGACGCGATGCTCGACCAGGACCCCCGCAGCCGGGTGGCCGTCGAGACGATGATCACCACCGGTCAGGTGCACATCGCCGGTGAGGTGACCACCTCCGGCTACGTCGACATCGCCGACATCGTCCGGAAGACGATCCTGCGCATCGGCTACGACTCCTCGCGCAAGGGCTTCGACGGCGCCTCCTGCGGCGTCAGCGTGTCCATCGGTGCGCAGTCCCCGGACATCGCCCAGGGCGTCGACACCGCCTACGAGGCGCGCCGGGCGGAGCTGGACGGCGGGGAGATCAGCGGCGCCGAGCACCGCGCCGCGGTGGCCGACGACATGATCGAGCGCCAGGGCGCCGGTGACCAGGGCCTGATGTTCGGCTACGCCACCGACGAGACCCCCGAGCTGATGCCGCTGCCCATCGCCCTGGCGCACCGGCTGTCCCGCCGGCTGTCCGCGGTGCGCAAGGACGGCTCGGTGCCCTACCTGCGGCCCGACGGCAAGACCCAGGTCACCGTCGTCTACGAGGACGACCGCCCGGTCGCCGTCGACACCGTGGTCGTGTCCTCCCAGCACGCCGAGGACATCTCGATCGACACCCTGCTGGCCCCCGACATCGAGGAGCTGGTGGTCGTCCCCGCGCTCGCCGAGCTCGGGCTGCCCACCACCGGCCACCGGCTGCTGGTCAACCCCACCGGCAAGTTCGTCATCGGCGGCCCGATGGGCGACGCCGGCCTGACCGGCCGCAAGATCATCGTCGACACCTACGGTGGCATGGCCCGGCACGGCGGCGGCGCCTTCTCCGGCAAGGACCCGTCGAAGGTCGACCGCTCGGGTGCCTACGCGATGCGCTGGGTGGCCAAGAACGTCGTCGCCGCGGGGCTGGCCCGGCGCTGCGAGGTGCAGGTGGCCTACGCGATCGGTGCCGCGCACCCGGTCGGCCTGTTCGTGGAGACCTTCGGCACCAACGTCGTCCCGGAGGAGGTGCTGGAGAAGGCCATCGGGTCGGTGTTCGACCTGCGCCCCGGTGCGATCGTCCGCGACCTGGACCTGCTCCGCCCGATCTACGCACCCACCGCCGCCTACGGCCACTTCGGGCGCACCGACATCGAGCTGCCCTGGGAGCGGCTGGACCGGGTCGACGCCCTGCGCGCGGTCACGGCCTGACGGACCCGCTGCCCCCGGGAAGGACCCCCTCCGCCGCACCCCTCGCACGCTCGGGGCGAGCCTCGGGAGGGGGCCGACCGGGCTCGGCGCGGCCCCGGCAGCGGGACCCGCGCCGAGCCACCGGGAACTGTCGGAGTGAGCGGGGAGACTGTTGCGGTGCGCGTGGCCCGGGTCGTCGTCGATGTTCCGCTGGCCCACCTGGACCGGCCCTTCGACTACGCCGTGCCCGAGGAGCTGGCCGACCAGGTCGTGGCCGGCTGCCGGGTGCGGGTCCGGTTCGCCGGCAAGCTCGTCGACGGCGTCGTCGTGGAGCTGGCCGGCAGCAGCGACCACACCGGCAGGCTGGCGCCGCTGGCCAAGATCGTCTCCTCCGAGCCGGTGCTCACCCCGGAGGTCGCCGAGCTGACCCGCTCGGTCGCCGACCGCTACGCCGGGTCGATGACCGACGTGCTGCGGCTGGCCCTCCCGCCGCGGCGCGGCGCGCCGGAGAAGCGCCCCCGGCAGGACCCGCCACCACCCCCGCCGGCGCCGGACCCGGCCGGGTTCGCCCGCTATCCCACCGGGCCGCTGCTGCTGTCCGCCGTCGCCGAGGGGCACGCCGCCCGCGCGGTGTGGACCGCCCTGCCGGGGGAGGACTGGCCCACCCGGCTGGCCGAACTGTGCCAGGCGGCGCTGTCCGGTGGGCGGGGCGCGCTCGTCGTCGTCCCCGACGGCAAGGACCTCGACCGGCTGGCCGCCGCCGCCGAGCGGTTGCTGCCGGCCGGATCGGTCGCGGTGCTGCGGGCCGACTCCGCACCCGACACCCGCTACGGCCGGTTCCTCACCGCCTCGCGCGGCACCGCCCAGGTGGTGCTGGGCACCCGCGGGGCGGTGTTCGCCCCGGTGCGCGACCTGGGCCTGGTGGTCATCTGGGACGACGGCGACGACCTGCACGCCGAGCCCCGCGCCCCCTACCCGCACGCCCGCGACGTGCTGGTGCACCGGGCGCACCTGGCCTCCTGCGCCGCCGTCATCGCCGCCACCGCCCGCACCGCCGAGGCCGCGCTGCTGGTGGAGTCCGGCTGGGCGCACGAGCTGATCGCCGACCGCGGCACGTTGCGCACGGCCGCCCCGCGGGTCGAGGCCCTGGGCAGCGACTTCGAGCTGGCCCGCGACCCCGCGGCCCGGTCCGCGCGGCTGCCCACCCTCGGCTTCGACGTCGCCCGGAGGTCGCTGCAGGCCGGCCGGCCGGTGCTGATCCAGGTGCCCCGCTCGGGGTACGTGCCCTCGCTGGTCTGCGATCGCTGCCGGGCGCCGGCGCGGTGCGCGCACTGCGCCGGGCCGCTGGGCATCGCCCCCTCGCCCGGGCCGAACGGGGTGCGCATCGCCGCCTGCCGGTGGTGCGCGCGGCCGGCGGCCACCTTCGACTGCCCGCACTGCTCCGGCACGAAGCTGCGCGCCGCCGTTATCGGTGCCTCGCGCACGGCCGAGGAGCTGGGCCGGGCGTTCCCCGGGGCGGCGGTGCGGGTCTCCGGTCGCAGCTCCGGCGTGCTGGCCACCGTCTCCGGCGACCCGGCCATCGTCGTCGCCACCCCGGGGGCCGAGCCGGTCGCCGAGGGCGGCTACGGCGCGGCGCTGCTGCTGGACTCCTGGGCGCTGCTGGGCCGGGCCGACCTGCGGGCGGGGGAGGAGACGATGCGGCGCTGGCTCAACGCCGCCGCCCTCGTGCAGGCCGGTGGGCGGGTCGTGGTCTCCGCCGACGCCGCGCACCCGGTCGTGCAGGCACTGGTGCGCTGGGACCCCGCCGGCCTGGCCACCCGTGAGCTCGCCGACCGTCGCGAGCTCGGCTTCCCGCCGGTCACCCGGATGGCCTCGCTGTCGGCGTCGCCATCCGCGCTCGCGGAGTTCCTCGATGCCCTGCGGCTGCCCGGGGGCGCCGACGTCCTGGGGCCGGTCCCGGAGCCGCCGCGGCCCGGGCAGGAGGGCGAGCGGGAGCGGTACCTGGTGCGGATCCGGCGCAGCGAGGGGGCCGCGCTGGCCCGCGCGCTGCACGACGTCCAGGGCGTGCGCAGCGCGCGGAAGGCGCCCGAGCACGTGCGGGTGCAGCTCGACCCGCTCGAGCTCGCCTGACGCTCCACCTGCACCGTTTACGTTGTAAACGGCTCGGGTAGCGACAGTGCAGCCGGTGGTCTGGGCTCCGGACCGCCGCACCCCCTCCGACGCCGCCCGGTCCACTGCCGGGCGGCGTCCTCACGTCAGGAGCACCCATGACCGACCCCCGTCAGCCCGCCGCCGGCACCACCCGCGGCGCCTCCAGCGTCGGCCCGGAGAAGAAGAGCCGGAAAGGCCTGTGGCTCGGGCTGGCGATCGCCGCTGCCCTGATCGCGCTGCTGCTGCTGCTCAGCCAGTGCGGCGGCGACGACGACCCCCAGCCCGGCGCAGCGGCTGCGTCCAGCAGCCCCAGCAGCACGTCGGCCTCGGCGTCGGCCTCGGCCAGCCCGTCCGCCACCTCGAGCGCCTCGTCCAGCTCGGCCACCAGCTCGTCCACCAGCTCGCCCAGCGGTGCGGCGGGCGGCGCGTCGGCCGGGCAGCCGAGCACCATCGTGGCCGCGGACGGCACCGCCGTCCTGGACCCGGCAGCTCCGGCCGACCCGGCTCCGGTGCTGGGCCAGGTCACCGGCCAGCAGGTCACCGGCACCGCGGTGCAGGTGCTGTCCGTGCCGGCCGACGAGGGCTTCTGGGTGGGCAGCTCCGACGCCCAGCGGGTGTGGGTGCAGGTCACCGGTGTCCAGGGTGAGTCCGACTACCAGGTCCGCCAGGGCGACCGGGTCGACTTCACCGGCACGGTGGTGGCCCACGACGGCGAGTTCCCCGGCACGGTGGGCGTCGACGAGGCCGAGGGCGCGACCCAGCTGGTCGAGCAGGGGCAGCACATCGAGGCCGACCGCGCGGCCGTGACGCTGAACGGCTGATCGGCGCGGTCAGCCGCCCGGCTGGTCGAGCAGCTCCGCGAGCTCCTCGTCCAGCCGGGCGGTGGCCCGTGCGACCGCGGCGCGCTCGTCGGCCTGGCGCCACCAGCCCGGCAGCGTGCTGGCGGCGGTGGCCAGCCCGACGAGCACGCCCAGGAGCGCGTGCGGCCGGCGCACCCCGTGCCGGCGCAGCACCGGGGCCAGCGGGCCGTCCACGACGGTGACCAGCAGCCCCCACCCGCAGGCGATGACGCCCTGGCGGACCACGACGGCGAGGTCCTCGGTGGTGGGTGCACCGGGCTGCGTCCCGGCCAGCAGCGTGCGGACCCAGGGCTCCTCCTGGACGACGCTGTCGGTCGCGCACGCCGCGGCGACCGCCAGGTGGAGCCGGCGGCGGGCCCGCGACCGGGCGGGGTGGTCCAGGGCGGCCTCGGCCAGACCGAGGACCAGCCCGTCGGTGGCACAGCGGAGGACGGCGCGGGCGTGGTGGGGCGTTCCCGGGCTCATCCTCAGCACGGTAGCGAGGTGACCGTGCTCCCGGCCTCCTGGACGCCGCCTAGACTCACCCGGTGAGCGTCACCCCGATCCGGATCATGGGCGACCCGGTGCTGCGCACCCCGGCCGCCCCCGTCGTCGAGTTCGACAAGGAGCTGCAGCAGCTCGTCGCCGACCTGACCGACACCATGCACGCCGCCGGCGGAGCCGGCCTGGCCGCGCCCCAGATCGGCGTCGGCCTGCGGGTCTTCACCTGGTACGTCGACGGCGAGGTGGGTCACCTCATCAACCCCGACGTCGTCCCGGTGGGCGAGGACGTCGAGCGGGACGCCGAGGGGTGCCTGTCGATCCCCGGCTTCCGGTTCGACTGCGACCGCTACCTGACCGTCGCGGCCACCGGCTGGAACATGCACGGTGAGCCGATCCGGGTGGAGGGCTCGCACAAGCTGGCCCGGGCGATCCAGCACGAGACCGACCACCTCGACGGCGTGCTGTTCGTCGACCGGCTGGACACCGAGGCCCGCGAGGCCGCGCTGTCGGTCCTGGCCGGCGCCGAGTGGCAGGGGCACCCGTCCTGGCTGCCCGAGGGCTCCCCGCTGCCGGCACCCGTCGTGAAGGTGAGCCCCCACTGAGGCTCCTGTTCGCCGGTACCCCGGCACCGGCGGTCACCTCGCTGGAGGCGCTGCTGGGCTCCGCGCACGAGGTCGTCGCCGTCCTCACCCGGCCCGACGCCCCGGCCGGGCGGGGACGGCGCACCAGCCGGTCCCCGGTGGCCGAGCGGGCCGACGCCGCCGGCATCCCGGTGCTGCAGCCCCGCTCGCCCCGCGAGCCGGAGTTCCTGGCCGCCCTGGCCGACCTGCGCATCGACTGCGCGCCGGTGGTCGCCTACGGCGCGCTGGTGCCGCCCGCGGCGCTCGACGTCCCGGTGCACGGCTGGGTCAACCTGCACTTCTCGCTGCTGCCCGCCTGGCGTGGTGCAGCGCCGGTGCAGCACGCGATCATGGCCGGTGACGAGGTCACCGGCGCGGCCACCTTCCAGCTGGAGGCGGGCCTGGACACCGGCCCGGTCCTCGGTGTGGTGACCGAGCCGATCGGTCCCCGCGACACCGCCGGGGACCTGCTCGCCCGGCTCGCGGTCAGCGGCGCCGGGCTGCTCGTGGCGACTCTCGACGGCATCGCCGACGGGTCGCTGCGCGCCGAGCCGCAGCCGGCCGAGGGCGTCAGCCTGGCGCCGCGGATCGAGACCGACGACGCCCGGGTCGACTGGGCGCTGCCGGCGCACGTGGTCGACCGGCGGGTCCGCGGGGTCACCCCGGCGCCGGGCGCCTGGACCACCTTCCGCGGCAACCGGCTGCGGCTGGCCCCGGTGGAGCCGCTGCAGTCCTCGCCGGGCCTGGAGGCCGGCGAGCTGTCGGTCGGCCCGTCCGGCGTCCTGGTCGGCACCGCACACGGCGCCGTCCGGCTCACCGAGGTGCAGCCGGCGGGCAGGAAGATGCTCCCGGCGGCCGACTGGGCGCGCGGCGCCCGGCTCGAGCCCGGCGAGCGCGTGGGCGAGCAGGGGGGAGCATGACCGGCCCCGCCCGGCGCGCTGCCGCCAAGCGCCGCAACGACCCCGGCACCGGCAACCAGCGCCCGCAGTCCCGGCGGCACCGGCCCGTGCTGGACGGCGCCCGGCTGACCGCCTACGACGTGCTCGACGGGGTCTCCAGCCGCGACGCCTACGCCAACCTGCTGCTGCCCCAGCTGCTGCGCGAGCGCCAGCTCGAACCGCGCGACGCAGCCTTCGCCACCCAGCTGGCCTACGGCACGCTGCGCGCGACCGGCACGCTGGACGCCATCCTCACCACGCTGGTCTCCCGTCCGCTGGCCGAGCTGGACCGCAAGGTGCTCGACCTGCTGCGGCTGGGCACCTACCAGATCGTCGACCTGCGGGTCCCGGCGCACGCCGCCGTCGACACCACCGTGGCCCTCACCCGGGCGATCGTGGGCACCGGTGCTTCCGGGCTGGTCAACGCGGTGCTGCGCAAGGTCGCGGCCGGTGGCGACCGGGACGCCTGGGTGGCGGCGCTGGCCCCGGCCGACGACGTCGACCGGATGGCGCTGGCCACCGACCACCCGCGCTGGATCGTCGACGCCTGGCGGGAGGCCCTGGCCGACGACACCGAGGTCGAGGCCGCGCTGCTGGCCGACGACGCCGCGCCGGAGGTGCACCTGGTGGCCCGGCGGATCGACCGGGACGAGCTGGTCGCCTCCTCCGGCGGCGAGGCCGGCCCGTGGTCGCCCTACGCCGTCCGGCTGCCCGGGGGCGACCCCGGCAAGGTGCCCGCCGTGCGCTCCGGTGCGGCGGCGGTGCAGGACGAGGGCAGCCAGCTGGCCGCGCTCGCCCTCACCCGCGCCCCGCTGGAGGGCCCGGACGCCGCCTGGCTGGACATGTGCGCCGGCCCCGGCGGCAAGGCCGGGCTGCTGGCCGCCGTCCGTCCCGCGGGGGTGCACCTGACCGCCGCCGACCGTGCCGAGCACCGGGCCGAGCTGGTGCGCGGTGCGCTGGCCGGGTCGGACGACGTCGACGTGCGGGTCACCGACGCCACCGCACCCGACTGGCCGGCCGGCTCCTTCGACCGGGTGCTGCTGGATGCACCCTGCACCGGGCTGGGCGCGCTGCGCCGCCGTCCCGAGGTGCGCTGGCGCCGGATGCCCGAGGACGTCGCCCCGCTGGCCGAGCTGCAGACCCGGCTGCTCGACAGCGCGCTGGCCTCGGTGCGGCCCGGGGGAGTGGTCGCCTACGTGACCTGCTCACCGCACACCGCCGAGACGGTCGCCATCGTCGACGCGGTCGCCGGGCGGGACGACGTCGAGGTGCTGCCGGTCGCGCCGCTGTTCCCCGAGGTGCCGGGCATCGAGCGCGGCGCCTACGGCCAGCTGTGGCCGCACCGGCACGGCACCGACGCGATGTTCCTGGCCCTGCTGCGCCGCATCCGCTGAGCCGCGCGGCGGTCGGCCGAGCAGTGTGCGGCGGGTGCCCGTTCCCGCGCCGGACCGGGCACCCACCGCACACCGTGCGGCGCGGCCGGCGTCAGCACCGGTCGCCGTCCGGACGGCGTCAGAAGGGGAACTGCCGCTTGGTGTGCTGGACGCTGATCCAGTGGTCGGTGGTGAACTCCTCGATCGCCCAGTCGCCGCCGAAGCGGCCCAGCCCGGACTCCTTCTCCCCACCGAACGCGGTGTTGTTCTCGTCGTTGAGCGGGGAGTCGTTGACGTGGGTCATCCCGGCCTCCACCTGCAGCGCGAAGTTGACGCCACGCAGCGTGTCCGCGGTGAAGACGGCGCTGGACAGCCCGTACTCGGTGTCGTTGGCGATGGCCAGGGCGTCGGCCTCGTCGCGGGCCCGGATGATCGTGACCACCGGGCCGAACACCTCCTGCCGGGCAGTGGCGACGTCGTTGCTGCCCAGCAGCACGTGCGGTGGGAGCACCGAGCCGATCGGGCCCGTGGGGTCACCACCCAGCAGCTGCTGCGCGCCGTCGGACAGCGCCGCGGCCACCTTGTCCCGGATGCCCGACAGCTGCGTGGCGTTGATGATCGGGCCGATCACCGTGTCGGGCTCCCGCGGGTCGCCGGCCTTGAGCCCGCGGACCCGCTCGAGGTAACGCTCGACGAACTCGTCGTGCACCGAGTCGTCGACCACGATCCGGTTGGTGATCATGCAGACCTGGCCCTGGTGGAAGAACTTCCCGAACACCGCGGCGTCGACGGCGTAGCCGAGGTCGGCGTCGTCCAGCACGACCAGCGGTCCGTTGCCGCCGAGCTCCAGCGACAGCTTCTTCAGCCCGGCCTTCGCCGCGATGCCCTTGCCGACCGGGGTGGAGCCGGTGAAGGAGACCACCCGCGGCGTCGGGTGGGACACGATCGCGTCGCCGATGTCGCTGCCGGAGCCGATGACCACCGACAGCAGCCCCGGCGGCAGGCCGGCCTCCTCGTAGACCTTGGCCAGCAGCAGCCCACCGGTGACCGGGGTGTCGCCGGCGGGCTTGAGGACGACGGCGTTGCCGGTGGCCAGCGCGGGGGCGACGGAGCGGTTGGACAGGTGCATCGGCACGTTCCACGGGCTGATCACCGCGACCACCCCGACCGGACGGCGGTAGACCCGGCTCTCCTTGCCCTCGATGTCGGCGGGCAGGATCCGGCCCTCGACCCGGTAGGGGTAGGACGACGCCTCGTGGAAGTCCCGCAGCGTGATCGCGTACTCGAACTCCGCGGCCGGGGCGGCGGCGCCGCTCTCCCGGATGTGCCACTCGACGATCTCGTCGCGGCGCGCTTCCATGATCCGGGCGGCCCGGCGCATGACGTCGGCCCGCTCGCTGGGCAGCCGCGCCGCCCAGTCGCGCTGCGCGGCCTTGGCGGCGGCGTAGGCCTCGTCGAGGTCGTCGGCGTTCGCGAGCGGGATCTCGGTGAGGGTCTCGCCGGTGTAGGGATCGGTGTCGGTGGCGGTCTTCCCGGCCCGGCCGGCCCGCCAGGTGCCCGCGATGGGCATCGTGTCGAAGCCGTCGTACCGGGGAGGGGCTGTCGTCTCGGCTGGCATGGCCGGGCCCGTACCCGGTCGCCCGGGACCGACACGGGTGGCACCGCCCCCAGGATCTGCGTTCTCGGGGAATTCCGGGCCGGGAGACCACGAGAACGCAGATCCCGGGCATCAGCCGGCCGAGGCGGAGGCCCGGACCGGGGAGGAGCGGGTCGAGGTGGCCGCCGGTCGCTGGACGCACGACGGGGCGCGCCGCTGGTCCGCGGCGCGCCCCGTCAGGTGCGGGTGGGGCAGCCGGTCAGCTCACCGCCTCCAGCGCGTCGACCAGGCCCTCGCCGAAGTAGCCGTTGTCCTGCGCGGGGCCGGTGCAGGTCGTCGTGCCGGTCGGGCAGGGGACGTCGTCCGCCTGGGCGTACAGCAGGTCGGTCAGCGCGGTGCCGGACAGCTCCGGGTGCGCGGACTTCAGCAGCGCGACCACCCCGGCCACGTGCGGCGAGGCCATCGAGGTGCCCGACTTCAGCCCGTAGCCGCCGCCGGTGACGGTGGACAGGATGGACCGGCCCGGGGCGGCGATGTCGATGACGCCCTCGCCGTAGTTGGAGAAGGAGGACCGGGCGCCGGTCCGGTCGGTGGAGGAGACGGTCACCACGCCGTCCAGCTCGGCCGGGATGTCCTCGCAGCCGGCGTCGATCGGCCGGGTGACCGGGGTGGTGTCGTTCGGGCTGGAGCTGTCGGTGGTCTTGTGGGCCAGGTCGACGTTCGAGTTGCCGGCCGCGGCCACGTTGACCAGGCCGCGGTCCTGCGAGTACTGCACCGCCCGGTCCACGGCGATCTTGACGGCGCGCTGGTCGGCGTCGTCGTCGCACCAGAACTGCCAGGGGTCGATGTAGTAGCTGTTGTTCGTGACGTCGGCACCGGTGGCCACGGCCTGCATGAAGCCGCAGATGGCCGCCTCGGCGTAGATGAAGCCGTCGTCGTTGACCACCTTCACCGAGGACAGCTGCACGTCGGGTGCGACCCCGACGATGCCGACCCCGTTGCGGGCCGCGGCGATGGTGCCGGCCACGTGGGTGCCGTGGTCGCTGGTGGTGGGCTGCCAGGACGCGTAGGCCGAGTCCGGCGAGCCGCTGAGGCAGCTCGCGGAGGCGGCGGTGTCGATGTTGGCCGCCAGGTCGGGGTGGTCGCCCTGGATGCCGGAGTCGAGGACGGCGACGAGCACGTCGGGGCTGCCGTCGGTGACCTGGTGGGCCTGGTCGGCGCCGATGGCCGCCATGTCCCACTGCTCGGTCTCGCGCGGGTCGGCCACGGCGACGGTGACGTCCTCGACGCTCGGCGTCCGGTCGGTGCGCGCACCGGGCTTCCCCTTGCCCGACTCGCCCGGCGCCAGCGGGTCGCTGGCGCCGTAGGTCGGGTCGGTGGCGGCCACGGCGGCGGTGCGGGTCGCGCCGACGGAGTCGACGGCCCGGTCCAGCCGCAGCGTGGCCGCGAAGGCGGCGTTGTCGGACTGGGCGATGACCACGCCGATCTCGGCGTAGGACGCCACGACGCGGCCGCCGGCGGCGGCGACCGCCCGCTCGACCTTGAGCGTCTGGCCGCGGTTGGCGGCGCTGACGTTGACCGCGTAGTTCTGCAGCTCGCCCTGCACGTACGCGGGCGCTGCCGGAGGTGCGGCCAGGGCGGCCGACGGGGTGAGCGCGGCGACGCCGAGGGCGGTGGACAGGGCCAGGCCGGTCGCCAGCGTGCGGGCGGAGGTCCGGCGGGTGGTGCGGGGCATGGCGCTCCTCGTCCAGCGGGGCAGGGACCGGGAGGTCCGGCGGAGCCGGGGCCCGGTTGCCGGAGGACGCTAGGTCGGTCGACGCACAGTCACAAGACCGTCACAGGAAGTTCCTGGTCACGGCGCCGCCACGCGGGAGCCGGACCGGTTCGCCACGCCGCGTGGGTGATGTGGGCCACCCCCAGCCGGGCCGACGGTGCTGCGACGTCGATCCTCTCGCGGGCGCCGGGGCCGGGGGCGACGTCGTGCCGGAAGGCGAGTGGATGCGGTGCCCGACGGGGTCCGCCCCGTCGTCACCCACGGTGACCGGTGCGGATGCGGCTGCACCGGTCGGAGGACCACGATCGGGCACCTACGATCACCGGGTGGTTCAGGAACCGATGATCGCGCCCAGCCTGCTGTCCGCCGACTTCGCCCGGCTCGCCGACGAGGTGCAGCGGATCACCGACGCCGACTGGGTGCACGTCGACGTCATGGACGCCCACTTCGTGCCCAACCTGACCCTCGGTCTGCCCGTCGTCCAGGCGCTCCAGGCGGTCAGCCCGGTGCCGCTGGACTGCCACCTGATGATCACCGACCCCGAGCGGTGGGCCCCCGGGTACGCCGAGGCCGGCGCCCGCAACGTCACGGTGCACGCCGAGGCCTGCACCGACCCCCGCGCGGTCGCCCGCGATCTGCGGGCCGCCGGCGCGCTGGCCGGGCTGGCGCTCAAGCCGGGCACCCCGTTGGAGGCCTACCTCGACGTGCTGGCCGACTTCGACACCCTGCTGGTGATGACCGTGGAGCCCGGCTTCGGCGGGCAGTCGTTCATGCCGGAGACGCTGGACAAGGTGCGCGCGGCCCGCCGGCTCGTCGACACGGGTCATCTGCAGCTCTTCGTCGAGGTCGATGGCGGCATCAACGCCGACACCATCGAGCAGGCCGCGGCCGCCGGGGCCGACGTCTTCGTCGCCGGCTCCGCCGTCTACGGCGCCGACGACCCCGCTGCCGCGATCCGGGCGCTGCGCAGCAAGGCCGCAGCCAGCCGGTGAACGCCGTCGAGCAGGCGGCGATGGCCCGCGCCCGCGAGCTGGGGGAGCGGGTGCTGGGCACCACCAGCCCGAACCCGCCGGTCGGCGCGGTCGTGCTCGACGCCGACGGCGCCGTGGTGGGGGAGGGTGCCACCTCACCGGTCGGCGGCCCGCACGCCGAGGTGCACGCCCTCGCCCAGGCCGGCGAGCGCGCCCGCGGGGGCACCGCGGTGGTCACCCTCGAGCCCTGCGCGCACACCGGCCGCACCGGCCCGTGCGCCGAGGCGCTCATCGCCGCCGGGATCGCCCGGGTGGTCATCGCCGTCCCCGAGCCCACCGCGCTGGCCACCGGCGGTGCCCGGAGGCTGCGCGCCGCCGGGGTCGACGTCGAGCTGGGCGCCGAGCAGCAGGCCGCCGAGGACGGCGCGCTGGCCGGCTGGCTGACCGGTGTCCGCGAGCACCGCCCGCAGGTGGTCTGGAAGGTGGCCACCACCCTCGACGGCCGGATCGCCGCCGCCGACTCCACCAGCCGCTGGATCACCGGACCGGCCGCGCGCGCCGAGGTGCACCGGCTGCGAGCCACCTGCGACGCCGTCCTGGTCGGGTCGGGCACCGTGCTGGCCGACGACCCGCAGCTCACCGTCCGGGACGCCGAGGGGCGCGACGCCGCCCGGCAGCCGCTGCGGGTGGTGCTGGACCGCCGCGGGCGGGTGCCGGCCACCGCCCGGGTGCACGACGACGCGGCCGCCACGTATCTCAGCCGGGCGGCCGACCCCGCCGCACTGCTGGCCGAGCTGTTCGGCCGCGGCGTGCGCCGGCTGCTGCTGGAGGGCGGCCCGACGCTGGCCGCGGCCTTCCTCGCCGCGGGCCTGGTCGACGAGGTGGTGCTGCACCAGGCGCCGCTGCTCCTCGGTGACGGTGCTCCTCTGGTGGGCAGCCTGGGAATCGCCACGATCACCGATGCGCTGCACCTGGCGATCACCGACGTCGCCCGCCTGGGCGGGGACGTGCAGATCCGGCTGCGGCCCACCCGGCACACTGGTGGGCCGACCACCGGCGGAGGGAGCTGACGTGTTCACCGGCATCGTGGAAGAGCTCGGCACCCTGGAGGTGCGCGAGGACGGCGCGGACAGCGCCGTGCTGCGCATCCGGGCCCGCAGGACCCTCGACGGCGTCGCTCTCGGCGACTCCATCTCGGTCAACGGCGTGTGCCTGACCGTGACCGGCGTCCAGCCCGGCACCGACGGCAGCTCCGTGTGGAGCACCGACGTCATGGCCGAGACGCTGCGGCGGTCCAGCCTGGGCGCCACCGGCGTCGGTGACACGGTCAACCTCGAGCGCGCCGTCACCGCGCAGACCCGCCTCGGCGGGCACATCGTGCAGGGCCACGTGGACGGCGTCGGCACGGTGGTGTCCCGCACGCCCGGCGACCAGTGGGAGGTCGTGCGCATCGCCGTCCCGGCCGAGCTGGCCCGCTACGTCGTGGAGAAGGGCTCGATCACCGTCGACGGCGTCTCCCTCACCGTCAGTGCGCTGTCCGACGACGAGCGGGCACACGAGCCCCAGCCCTGGTTCGAGGTCAGCCTCATCCCCACCACCCTGCGCGAGACCACCCTGGGCGCCCGCACGCCGGGCAGCCCGGTCAACCTGGAGGTGGACGTCATCGCCAAGTACGTCGAGCGGCTGCTGGGGGCGCGACGATGAGCGACCTCCGGCTGGACTCCATCGAGGACGCCGTC